>Ga0126328_10000351_pt1 | contig 10420 bp, 5 predicted proteins | sample InaspJWI13metaG_FD_97003 | JGI IMG/M metagenome (GOLD analysis project Ga0126328, IMG submission 97003) | Marine gutless worms symbiont microbial communities from Oahu, Hawaii - Inanidrilus sp. 1 OAHU.JWI-13 metaG | ecosystem: Host-associated > Annelida > Digestive system > Unclassified | place... | reverse complement strand
GTTTTTTTTCTGTTTTTACACTTTTTTAGTTGTCGGTTCCGTGCGGTAGATTAAGCTGACTTATGTCGGCTTTCGAGCGCACGTTAAAATAGCATCTCGTATCGTATCGTATCGTCCAATGTTAAAGCCGTTTTCGGGCGAAAAAAATTCTAAGTCTCGTCGAAATGGGGCCCAAAAATGGCGGTTTTGGGGGAAAATGGGGGTCACGACACCATAATCTAAGGTTTTGAACCTTAGATTTTGGTTTCGTGACCCCCAAAAGGCACTTTCTTGCGCGGAACCGCGTCGTTCAAGACGTATTTTGCGTCAAAATCGGTGCACGTGTCTCGGCTGTAGCCTTTCTCAAGAACCCCCCCCCCCAAAAGTAGCCGAGTCACTTTGTGCCGAGGGGCGCGAAATCACGCATGCGCAGAACCGAAACCTTTAAACCGATTTGGATAAAATTTGGCATGTTGGTAGATATCCCCTACACAAATTTTGGTGACCATCGGTTAAGGGGTTTTTGTAGGGCGGGGGGTCGAATTTCCCCTTCTCCCATTGACTTTCATCGTCGCCCTTACAACACTCTCGCACTACCGTGCGAGTGTGTGATATACACTGTACAAGGTGTACGTAATTTTTAGGACTTAGTATATGTAGATAACCTAATAGCGGCCTACTGACTTCTCCCAGACCCCAGATCCACCACGTGCTGTTCGACAGAATCGCATGTGGCTCAGAACAGCCGTGTGCGCATTTAATAGTTTTTTAGTACGCCGACCACGAGTCTACTGGTGGGCGGAAAGCCCACCGGCTCTGCGCGGAGAGCAGACGAGGACGGCTTGTATGTTCTGCTGCTGTTTTATTGAGCCGACCCGGCTTCAAAGAAGCCGAAGGTGGGATATATAATTTGCTCATGTTTTTATTTTTTAGTGATTTCTGTCAGACCAATTATCTCAACATCCACCAAACCGATTACGATTCCGAAATGTGCAGGGATCAGTGGCGTAACTAGCCATCGGCAGCCCCGGCAATGCCGGGAGGCCCAGGGGCCCAAAACGGTAAAGGGGGTCCAAAGTGACCCGAATTATGTATCAAAACTGTTATTAGACTGTGTACCGGTATTTCACAAAATCATCACCCCTGCCTACTTACTTTACCACCGTTCCGGACGGGTCGCTATTTATTATTCCGAAGTTTATTTCTTATTCTATGGTTCCGGTCAGAGAGGATAGGGTAAGGGGAGGGAGAGCTCGACTTGGATATTTGTCCAAGTCGAGTTCCTAGTTACACCACTGCACGTGGTCTGTGTTTCTGTCTGTTATTTGCCCCGAACCGCGAGCAAAACGGTCGAACCAATCGACGTGCCGTTTCGAGTATGGACTCGGTGGGAAAAAGAAACAATGTATTAATTGGGGGCCCACATCCCCTCCGAGGGAAAGCGCTATTTTATGGAACATGATGACAGCACCATGGACATCGTCGTGGTTATTATTATTATTATTATTTATGTCACGGTACACTGACACATGCAGTCGACTGTTGATTTGAACTGCCAATAGAGGTTCAAAGGTGGACTAGGGCCCGTAGCGAATATTTGCCGGGGTGCCCAAAAATTATAGTTACGCCACTGGCAGGGATGGTAGAACTCTGGCCTTAGATAAACGATCTGAAGTATTATTTTTTAATCCCTCAAGGGGCGTTGCCATGGCAACCAATTTTGTTGATTGTATTTTTGTCACGCATCCGAAGCAGAATGATAGACATATAGGCATATAGTTGTTTTGGAAGTCGAATAGGAAGTCGTATGTGATCCGTCGAATGGCACCATTTTTAATGACCTTGAATGACCCAAACTGCCGAAAGTGTTTCCGGTTTTTACTATTGGTTCGAGCCCAGTTATTTCAGAAAGTACGCGACCGTCTTCGCGAATTTTTCAGAATTGGTAGTTTTATGGGCGTAGATGATTGCTGTGAAATTGCGATCGCTCAAGGGACTTTGCGATGACAACCATTTTTTTGTTTATTCAATCCACACATTTTTCGTCAACAGTGATTAATGTATAAACTTTGTGCATTCATCCACGACGCTGGCGACCGTCGTAAGTGTACTACACAAGGTCGATCGTCGACGATTTCTGCCGACAACGCTAGTACACCGATGAATGGACAATGACCCCATTGGCACGGATATTTCCGCCTGGACATCCCCCCCATCAGACATTTCTCTGACACTCGCGTTCGACGAGATATGATGAGAAGTGCAAGTGCTGCTCTGGACGCACGCGAACGAATTAACTGACCAATCAACAACAATTCACAGGCGGCGAGGGGGATAGCCGTGTGGGCTACAGCCAGGCTTTGCCTTGCATCTAGCGCTCTCTTATTTTCCTGTTTCTGATAGGCCTATTCGTGCGGTAACGGTCTGCAGGGTGCGCCAATAAAAAACAATTCCTTAGAAAAATTCCATATATCTTCGCAATTGTAGCAATTTTTCAAACAAAACTTACACATTTTACAGCGAAGGACTCAAGCCATATATGCAGCATATTTAGTTGCAATCTTTGGTTTGATTAAAAAATTACAGCAATGTGAACTGTAAGGTTCATTTTTCTAAATGAACAAGTCATTAAACTGCGATTTTGATTAAAAATAACAGCACTGTTTTTAAAATCTGGAACACAAATTTACTATCTATTCCCACATTTATTATTTTTGAAATATGACGTCATTTTAACGTCATTGTTAGTCGTTGTGATATTACTGACACAATATGGTAATGTCTTCACGATTGGTAATCTGCTCAATGAAGATATAACGCGTATTTACGGGCTTTACGAGCAAGGATTTGCGGTCAAAGCGATAAGCGCGAGTTATCCTGACAAAAACTGGAGCTTGAACATGTTGAAGATAATTTGCCACCGGGTCGATGAGACAGGTTCAGCCGCGACGTGTCGTGCACAACAGTTTATGGATTCGGCAATCGTATCATTTTGGAACAGACTTCGATAGTATGTTGCTGCAGCTGATGGACATTTTGAACACTCAGTTTAATATACACTAACTGGGCAGCTGACATTCTCTCACTGAAACGTTTAAACTATTTTCAACGAATAGCTGTGCAAAGTTGGTTCGTTATTCGTGAATATTCGATGTGTAACTGCATGTTCACTTGAAAACTGAACTTTAATGTTTAAACTGTTATATATGTTGCATCGTATAAGATATTTTAATGAAATCTGCCGGATATGTTGCGTAAACACTATTGTATAAGGTTTGACAATTTGGCTCAAAGTCATAGTACTATTGCTGAAATAAAGAATTGTTTCTAAGGGGTTGTTTAATCGGCGCACCATGTACGCCGCGCGGTAGGCCAAGTTAACCGCCAATCAGCTTTTCAACGCACGCTGTAAATATTGTGAGTCGCAACGTAAGTAGGGGCCTACAACAGTTTACTAGAGGTAATTGTATATAATTTATAATTAAGGAGAGCAGGCGACTTCTGTGAGCTTAAGTGCATTCCTGGCAGATAATTGGCATCTGCGAGGCGGCGGAGCACGTCCTTGCTCCCACGCTAACTACCGATAAGGTTTGATGCGAGGGATCAAAGTGTCTCACCTCGTCTACGATCGTTTCGTGCCCGCTATCAGCAGGATGCGGAATCCAGATGGCGCAGTCAGGCTATTTGTAGTCTCGCTGGTGCCGGCTTCTGACATCCGCCACCACCGACGCTGCTGCTGCAGCTGCTGAACTGTTTAATGCAATCATTGGAATTCCGTCCGCAAACGGCAGAGCGTCATGGCGAACGCGACAAAGCTGGATATATATGGAGCCGGTGCGTGCATGGCTGCATGCCGACAGAAGACAGGCAACGGCGATTGTGATCGCGATTGACAGTGCAGCGCTGCGTTGCACGCTGCATTGCTCCACACACGACAGTGTTGATGTCAACATTGGTCAAACACAGCCAGATGCAGGCCAAAACCCAACGTTAGCCCGCCCGGCTGCGCCACTAGCTGCCTGCGTCCAGCGACACCCATGCATTAGTACAAAAATTGGTTGCTATGGCAAAGTGCTTTCAGGGATCGAAAAACTGATTTCACATTCATCATCTACAGCCATAGTTCTAACAATCCTGAAAATTTGGCGAAGATCGGTTCGGCAGATTTTGAGATAATTGGTGACTAAATAGTATGAGAGAAATCGTTGAAAAATAAAGACGAAACAGAAACAGGGGGTGGGTTAAATTATTATGATTGATCGCTGTTATAGGCCTAACAGCAGCAAAAGCGTGAGTTAGTTTTCAAAAGCACTAGACTGTCGTTTTGGGCCGGACAGAAACTTCACTATTCCACATAGCAACTCCGAAAATCAACCAGGGCGCCACAGAGAAGGACATAGGCTGGGTCAACATGTGGGCTACGGTGTAGATAAGTTAGTATGGGTTGGATCTGATTCTTCGCCGGTTCGTGGGTTCCGTTGAGCTGTAACGTCCGATTCGTTCCAACGCAATACATAGGGTGACAGTGCCGTCATTTCGTTTCATATCTACACCAGCCGGTTTTCGCCGCCATCTTGTGGGTAAAACTCTTAGAAATGTTTGTCATCGTGTTGTCACTTAAATACGCTATTGGGAGGTTAATGATCACGTGGACATTTTTCTTAAACTAACTGGTCAAATTTTTTTTGAATAACATGGTAAATCTTCATCCATTAACTCCACACATTACGCCAAGTTATACCCACAAAATGGAAAACGTATCGTGACCATAGATTCTGTGACGTCATTTCACCTGATGTGTAAGCGGATTACTGCCAGTGTTGCACAATAACCGGCCACTGACTTGCTAGATATTCACAAATATTATGTTCTTTGTAGTATCGTAACGAAGTTTAGTAATGCCATTCCTGATGCTGTATTGTTTTCTACGAATCATATCATATCCCTCTGACACATCACTGATACCTGCTACAGTGAATTGAGTTGAGTTGGGTCCAGCATCTGGTGGATCAGCAACCGGACACCAACCGACTGCTACTCGCTACCTCATCATCGTCAAGCGGCAGCCCGCAGTCAGTGATACGCAGTACTAATCAGCACTGTATGGCGCCAACACAACCAGGAACCCTGCTCTCTCTGATGACGCAACAAGCGAAGTAAGGACTGGAAGAGAACGCACGGTGAAGACTGTTTTTTTCCGACTGAGAAAATTAACGTTGTGACTATAATGCACGCATTTCCATCTCACCGCAACGGCGCTGCGACTTCAGAGGCGGTGAGAATGTTATACACAGGGTGAAGTGACGTCACAGAATCTATGGTCACAATACGATCGCCATTTTGTGGGTATAACACGACATAATGCGTTCAGTTGATGGTGAAGATTTATCGTGTTGAAGTAAAATTGAAACAGTTAGTTTAAGAAAATGTCCATATGATCACTGACTTACCAACAAATCGTATTTGAGCACTATCACAGTGGCAAACATTTCTCAGAGTTTTACCTACAAGATGGCGGCAGAAATCAACTGGCATAGATACTCTGTATTAACTGGTGTATGAACAATAGTATTTGTTAGCCCAATCTTCGCAGTTGGAGATGCCACGTCGAAACTGCAGTCTTTCTGACGACCTTGAAGTTGGGAATTGACACATTAGTTATCAACGTCCAAATCGGCGGAATGGCACCAGCACAAGCCTCGCACTGGCATAACAAGGCTGCCATAGACCGCAGACTCCGCCCCCGGTGTTGCCATCTGGGAAGTTACTTTAAGCGCCCGAAAAGTAGTCCCGTGCGTCCGTTGGCCTGCAACTGGTTTTACTGCGCACAATTTATAGCCAAATCCAAGGCTGTGTGTGCACTGCGCTTCAGCTTGTTGGCGACGTCGAGCAACCTTGACTTATGAGCAAATATGACGTTATCCATAAACCGGAAGTATATAACATATCACTACGCCGCCAGAAGAAGACCGAGCCACGACCACAGGTAATACGCACAAAAAATTGGTCAAGCTCGCAGATGTAGTTCCGAAGATATAATCGCGGACAAACGAACACACAGACAGACACGCTCATCTCAATACTCCGCTCCCCTATCGGGGTCGGAGTACTGGGCAATATTCGTTATGAAGGCAAAGAGAATGAAGGCATGTTGAGTGAACGTCGTGTCAAAATAGCAACAGGACGCAGTTTGACGTGAGTGCACTGTCTCTGCCGAATGACGTGCATTATTGCGCTGTTGTGCCGCAAAACAGCTAATGTAACTGTCGCAGCTGACACACGCAATCTAAAATACAACAAGGTATAGCACCGATAGCAGCGAAACAATATATCCTTGCCCGTTTCGGCCACTTCCGGTGGCCATACGGCCACGCTGACCAGCGGGTTCAACGTCCATCGTGGGGTTTCCTATTAGTGTTTCATAGTAACCATAGCTTTAAAATGCACTTTTTTAAGCCAGTGGCATGGGACAGACAGGCAGACAGACAAGCGGGCGGATCGCAGCACTGCCGGTGTACACGTATTGTGATTATGAGACACATCGGGCACAGACCGACGGACGTGCGAAGTTACGTATTACGGTCGACGGACGTGTAGTAAACTATGTGCGTGGTGCGTGTATAACATCGACCGTCAGTCACGGCGCGAGGACCGTCGTGCGTGTGGTCAACAGGCCCAATCGCTGATGAGTTTTGTTGACAGCACGATCGACTTGCCGTGGCGACATTTTTTAAGTCCAGAGTTTGGGACAAAGTTCCGGAGAGATTACCTCTGAATGAGGTCTACACTTTCAATTTTTGAGTTAGGAATTTGGGATATATGATTAGCAGTAATGGGCGGATGTATATCAATGCATTTTGGGCAGATTTCTGCACGGGTAGCAAACCGTTTCCACGTCACCCCATCTCCACTACCATATATCCTTGAAGCTCATCATATCCGAGTCGCCTTGCTGGTGATCTTATATCCCAAACTCCCAACTCAGCCAAATAAAATGTGGCTGCTGGAGAAAGTGACACGCTATCTGTTTGCATTAGCGATATTTGAGGCAAACTTTATGAAGCAATTGATGAGATTTCAGCTAACATAGAACGTTGCGCGGGTCCATCTGCGACAGCTGATACTTACGTGTTCACTGGCTTAAGGAGAATAAGGTGATATTAATACTCGACCAACTTCTTGTATCTGAAGAGGTCATTAGAATTCAGCTCTAATCACTGGCACCAAGACTTCCGTCTGGTAGCATATTGTTAATTCTTGGCTAACGACGCTGTCGTATCGTTTTCGTTTCGACCCATTTGTTATCTTATCAGTGTGGCCGACTGAATCAGCTGACGTATCGCGGTAATGGCGGTAGCCTAAATAGCCGGACCGTCTACCCGTTTCTGCGCTGTTCCCGCATGTTACCTACCCGTCCCCTCAATTACCGCGGTATTGCTGATTTTATCATCTTAATTCCCGCGGGAAACCGCGGTACGATACTGTCCTCACCGGGGCTCGTTGCGAAGATTAGTCCAGCGCGCAGCAGAATCCCTATAATCCGGTCTGCAGATGACTAGCGTCAGCAGTTGACTGCTCGCAGGAACGATACGCTACCAATTACGCACTTCGCGGTTTGATCAATTTTGTCGACCCAGACAGCAACACAGTTAATGGGTGCAACTTTGAACACCATGATGTCATGACATCGTCTCTACAATCTGCATGTACACTGTCTCATAAAAAGATCCCCGGCATTTAGCTGTAACTACGGTATGCGTCACTGGATTTCAATAATTTTTCGCAGGAATCTTTCATAGAAAGTAGGCAATTGAAAGATAGTATAATTTCCCACCTCGCCTGCTTAATGTTTCTACACTACCTTGCAAAACTGCAGGAAACACGGGAATTACATCTTTTCACTTAAATGTTGGGTGCTGCTTTGCTAACAAACACACAAAAACACGTCCAGTTATCACCTACATACTATCCTTCACTCGTAAAACAACCACCTGTATGCACCAAATAACACCAATGCAGGGTACAAAGCATCCAGCCATCTGCTAAATTCACACAGTCGCCGTTCACCATGTCTGTTGTGATATCGAGCGCCGTGTCAATTACGGGAATCTTTCCAGGCTAACATAGAAAGTCAATGGACACTGTCAATGAGATATTTTACCACATTATCTCAATAAATGTCAACAGCTATCAAACGTGTAGCGGATGACATTTCGTCTTTCAACAGGACGTGGTTTGTGTTTTGTTAAGCAACACACAGCATCTAAATGAAAAGATGTAATTTCCGCATTTCAAGTTTTGCAAGGTAGTGTAGAAACATTAATTAGGTGAGGTGGGAAATTATACCATTTCTCAATTGCCTGCTTTTGACAAAATATTTTTGCGAATAATTACTAAAATCCAACGATGCATACTCGAGTTATATCTAAAAATGTTGGGTTGATGACAGCTGAGGTTTTGTTGCAAAACTGAACATCTCCGACAAGATAGATGCAGTTCAGTGGAAAACGTGTCAAATAAAGCACAACAAATTGCTGCAGTAATGGTAACAACAGTCCGCATCGCCGCGGTGTGACGCCCCAGCTGCGTACGTGCCGTTGTTTGCAACCGGCGTGCGCGAAGACTGAATGCGTCCATATTGTCCAAGTCGTGTCGGGCATGTGTCCCCAAAGTTCCTCTCACAATTGGGGGACCCGAGCTCCTCAAATACAGGGTTCCTCGCACCCACGCAAGTCCCCAAACGGCTTCTTGAGTGCTTTATCCGATTCGCAGGGTTCACGGTCGTGAGTGACATACAGACCACGGAACGTCTAGACGTGTCTAAGAATAGCCCGCATCTGGCACATTAGCGGTAAGTTAAGCCAGTGAAGGTCACGCGGGAACGGCGTGACGTGTGCTTAACCAGTCGATCAGCGACGTTGACTACTGATTACAGTCGTCGGCGCAGTACTGCCTGCTGTCACTCCAGCCAGTACAGAGTTGCAGTAGTCCAGCTTGAGGCGCGGACACACGAGCCGACAATGACGACCGACATTTGTCGGGTCGTGCTGGCTGGTGTTGGCTCGTGACGGCTGATATGTCGGGTGATGTCAGGTCATGTTGGCTGATGTCGGTCAACACAACCCGACGCCACCCATCACCCAACATTGTCGGCCGACAAGGTCACCCGACAGCCGCCAAAGGAATCGAATGATACTTGGTCATATCTGTCATTGTGAAATATATATTCTATTCGGTATTCTATGTCGGCAACTTATCGAGCCACTCTGACGGCCGTCGGGTGTCGACTGTCATAAACGACAGCAAAAGCTGACGGCAGATTGTCGGCTGACATTGACGGCTCGTAGGCTATGTTGCAGCCTTTACAGACTACCATGCTGACTACCAAGGCATCGCGCGAGTGAACACTGTACACTACGTATTGGCATGTCTACTGGAGCGCTGCAAAACACGATATAGGCCTAGCAATAGCAGTGACATATTTTGCAGCCATGAAGACATTGGTAGGCTGTAAGCTTACTCTTCAAGGTTGTGAAGCGAACGGCAGCAACACGAGACGCCGACATACGTGTTATCGATACGCATCGCACCAGTCCGATTCCGCTATTCACGTCCTGCAGATCAATGCACACCAGAGGTGCTCGGTATTGGATGGGTTGAGTTGCAGACGGTTGGACGCCATCCACTGACAAATCGCACACTGACAGACGCTGCTGAAGTGCTTTAGCATCACACGGATGACAAGATCCGTAGTCACTCCAGCGTCATCAGCAATGTGCGTGAATTCATACTGCAACAAGTCTGCAGTGCACAGGATTGATCAAGAGTCGAACCAGTACACCGAAGCGAGTTATCGGTGGAGATATCAGGAAATATTTGTCGAAAGTCGCAAACTTTTCCAACCCCGCATGTACATTGGCGCCCTTGTTGGAGCTACACCTATTGGAATTTTATCAAGTCTTTTGGCGCCAAAAACAACTGTCGTGCGGCATTATTTGCATGATGATAAATTTAGCTATTTTGATAGAACAACGGCTTGTGATGTACGGACGGTCAGACGTCACATAGCACATAACGTGCTATGAGCTATAGCGCATTGCCTAGCGTCGCGCGGTAAAAATGTCACGAAATTGTGACGTACACGCGACGGTTGTGGCGGAAGATGGCAGCAGTGAATGTGTGACGTGCGCAGTATTCGCGACCGACGCGACGATCACGGAAGTCCACGATACTAGATACGATACGATACGATACGAGATGCTATTTTAACGTGCGCTCGAGTCATGAGTCAGCTTAATCTACTGCACGGAACCGACAACTAAAAAGTGTAAAAACAGAAAAAAAACTAAAAGTAGAAAACAGATATGCCCAGAAATAACAGTAAACAGTCCGGGGAATCTATGTAGTAAATATTTAAGTAGAAAGAAAGGAAGGGCTACAG
>Ga0126328_10000350_pt1 | contig 10432 bp, 7 predicted proteins | sample InaspJWI13metaG_FD_97003 | JGI IMG/M metagenome (GOLD analysis project Ga0126328, IMG submission 97003) | Marine gutless worms symbiont microbial communities from Oahu, Hawaii - Inanidrilus sp. 1 OAHU.JWI-13 metaG | ecosystem: Host-associated > Annelida > Digestive system > Unclassified | place... | reverse complement strand
TCTTTCACCAGCAGAGTGAATGATAAATGTGTAGTAAAGTAACTCATCGCACCTTAAATTCTTGGCTCTACTACACTGATTTATCATTAATTGCAGTACGTATTTCAGAATGATGCCATTTTTCTGCATTCATATTTCACAAGCATGTTTAAAGCGTGGTGGAATATTTAAACACAGATTTGTTGCAAATTTACTACCGAGTCTGCTAGTCAAATAATTTAGAAAATTGGGTAATAGTTGGCGAAGTTATGGCCAAGAGTTTGGTGTCTTGTTTTTTGACTAACGGTGTATATCTTTGGAACCGTTCAAGATATAATGAAACAGATTTTACCAAAATGTTCCTAGAGTTTCTGACAATAAAGATTAGGTTGCATTTGTTATGTTGCTGTTGAATATTCTTTGTAAATTAGCTTCAGTTTTAATGTACCCAAAAACGATGTTGCCAACAGTTCAGCTGATGATTTTTTACTTTTAACTATGTTAACTATTATTTAATCTTAGTCACTTTCACTGTTGTTTTCAGACAGAAACAGTCTGTGCATAAACATACTTCCTTGTTAAGTTAGATTCATTTGAAATGACTGACATTCAGTAAGTGCTAAGGCTTAACTGTTTTGGGAATAACTTTGTTAGCTGTGAACTAATTACAGTTATTTTTTCACTTTTGTGATCAGGAATGATCTGCACACAAACTTATCAGATTTCTTCTACCACGCATTAACTGTGTTGTTACCTTAACTCAGAAAATTAGTGATATGGGAATAATATTAAATTGACTAACTTAACTTATTGCCTTCAGTGCTTTGACGCTGCTGGTTGGGCGGCAGGAAGGGCATCCGGCCTGTAATAAAACTTTGGAGTGGTGTAGTACTGGCATGGTTATCTGTCTGGAGTGAGATGCAGACTTGCATATGGCCCCGCTGATGCCACTGCCACTCACTGTCTGTTGCTTCAGTAAAATCCAGATTGGTTTTACCTTTCTGGTACCGGCTCACCCGGGTAGTCCCGGAATAAGGGCCGTTAAACGGGTGTGTGTGTGTGTGTGACTAACTTGACAAGGTAAGGTGACGATATAGTTGAAATGTGGTGCAAAACACTTTAACAGATTAACTGCTCATCATTTCTAATAACAACAGAAAAAGAATAATAAAATTCGCCTTATATTTTGCAGAATTATAGCAAAAAATAACTTTAATTAAAACCATCGAAAGTTGCGATTCTTTCGGTATAGTAACACTGAGCTAATTGGCAAAGAATATTTATGAGCTACACAAAAATTGCAACTTAATCTTTGTTACTAGAAACTCTAGAAACATTATGGTGAAATCTGTTTAATTTTATCTTGAATAGTTGCATCGATATGGTGATTTATACTTGTGCAACTTTTTTGGGCCACCTTGTACTAGCTCCAGGCACCATCATCAGCAACGGCACCACAGCATGGCGTTTAGCAGCAGATGTGGGCAGTGTTACATTGACAGCCGAGGTACAAGGCTGAACACAGACTTGTTTTTTTGCAGATGCCCAGACCACGGTTGGATAGACCACTAGGTCCTTCCGGCCGAGGTACGTCATCTGCAGGGATGTCTTCATCTGCGAAGATGCCTGCCTCAAGACATTCCACAGATACTTTGTGGCGGCATTCTAACCAGCCAGCAGCCAGTTCTTCCTACTCTGCAGCTACTGGAGCATATAGTGGCAATTCTGCAGCTGCGCCTTGGCCTCAGCCCAACAAGCCAGATAATTCATCCTTCGCCAGCCAGTCCTCTGGAACGTTTCCCACGCCAAGCCGATATCCACCTAATCCACCACCAACATCGGGATTTCAGCAACAGAATTTATTGTCAGGTCAAACAACGCCACAGCAGAATTTATGGCCAAATCAAATGGCATCACAACAGAATTTGTTCCCGAATCAAGCGGCACCGGTAATGTCAAAGCCTGGGGATGGTGTGTTGGCGTCACAGTCCGCTTTACCTGGTAGCAATGCATATGGTTGGAGTAAGACTACTTCAGCAGACGAGTGGCAGACTCACGCACAGTGGTCTTGGCCATCGTCTCAACCATTACAGTACACGGTATGTTACTTATATATTTATTTTGTGTGGTTGACAGCATGGTGTAGCAGTAGCATTGTTCAGCATATCAATTAAATTACTCTACATCGGGCCCAGTTAGTACTGGGTGGGTTACTGTCCTCAGGCAGGTTCACCGTCTCAGTTTGTAACCAGCCATCTAGGTGAACTCAGCCTTGCAGATCTGTGGTCGCTAAAAGAGTACCAGCTTTACTGGGGTAAAGGTGGGAATGTCACCTCTGCTGGGTGGCAAGTAACATTGTGTGATCCGATATGGCACGTGAGTTCCCACTGCGGTGAGGCTAGTTGCAAACTGCTGTACTCATGTACTTCACGAGTGATTGGTGCGCATGGTTGAGTGTCACTGGTGTTACTGCTGCTGTGGTATGCATAGAAAATTGCCGAGTGTATTGCATATTATGTACCTGGAGTTCAACAAATTGGTTGTGTTGTTGCACTTTTGCACTTACATGACAGCAATAATTATGTTTGTCGCATGACCAACTATGAGCTGCTTCGTTGATTGGTCAAAATGCTGTCACGTGACATTTATCATTATCGAATGTTGAACGTGTCAGCGGTCGACCATGCGACATTGCAATGTTGCACGGTCACGTGACCATGCATCACTGCAAGTTATCCTAACTGATCAGCTTTAACTTTAACCTATGGTGTGTTGCAATAGTAATTATAATCAGAACGCCACTGTGTCAAAGTCACAGAATGTGAAAGACAGATCATATGCAAATAAATATCTAAGAAAAATTACAGTAAATCTCCAAACTAAAGTAGGAATTTGCATTTCAACTTATTCGAATGCAGACATTGTATGTTACAGTGCCACCTGGCGAACAGAGTTGAACAATGTTCGCCTTATTGTTGATGGAAGTTAAAAGTTAACTAAAAATCATATTTTGGGCTAGTGTTTGGTCATACGACAAAACCCCGAGTGTGACATTTCAACCGAGGGTCATCATATTTGAATGTCGCACAAATGACTGTGCTTCATCTGTATAGTTGCATTAACTACATTGTGCAGAGAGCATTTGAATAATATTAAAATATTAATAACTGACTAACAATACAGTGATAATAATAATACTAGTGATACAGTATATGTATAGCACTCTCGATAGTGCCTTAAAGGTACCGGCATTGGGGAGCTGCTATGAAGGGAGCAACGCCCTTTTTGTTATGAGTACAGCTGTGAATTGATTGAGTTATGATGTTTGTTATCACGGCTGTATTGAGTCATTTCAATATTTGTTTTACTAGAAAGTATTAAAGCAGTTTGGTACATTCTTCAGGTTACTGCGTTAATGTAATATATTGCTGTGATTATCTGTGATCGTTAAAGAGCTGATTCAGTAGATGCAAAAAATTTGCCAGTTTGAAGGTCATCTATTTAACCTCATTCGATTTGTTTGCCATCAGTCACTATGAGAGCATCGCCTGAAAACTATGATTCAGCATCTCCAGAGGATTTCTTGGGGGACACCTCTGTGGACTCAGCATAACTGGTTTAACCACAAAATTGTCCAGTTAAAGTACAGCTGAGAATAATAAATGTGATACCTGTATACAGGCAGTGCAGCAGCACCAGCACTTTTGTTAGATATACATAGGGTCGTAATGACGTAATTTTGTTCCATATCTATGCCAGTTGATATTTGCCACCATCTTGTAGGTTAAAAATCTGAGAAATGTATGTCACTGTGATAGCACTTAATTATGCTTTGTTGGTAAGTCAGTGACATTTTCTTAAACTAAATGATGCATTTTCATTTGAATAACGCAATAAATCTTTGCCATTTAACTGAACACATTATGTCGTGTTATACCCACAAAATGACGATCATATCGTGACCACAGAGTCTTTGACCTCACTTCACCCTATGTATACAGGGTGCGACAGAAAAAAAATATCCCGTCAAGATTTTTGGCAGTATTTCCCCAATGAGTGGAAATTTTAAAAATGATATTTTAATGTTTTTTGTATCTTTATATCTACACAAAATTACAAAATGTTATTCAGTTATCTCCAACTTCGACAAAGTTATGCCATATTAGGCACGATCATTTTATGAATTTTTTTGCATTTCACTAGAATAACGTGAAAAATTGCAATATCTCTGCAGCAGTATGACAGATCGCCACAAAATTTAACATGATGATGCACAATATGTCTCTGAAGTGGATGGCTGTTAAAGATTTAAATTTTAATATTCAAAGAAGGCGGACAGCTGCCATCTTGAAAATTGAAAAATTGCAATAGTTGCCTTCAGTGCTTTGATGCCTGTAAAAACTGAGAGGTGGGGTGCTGGCGTTGTTATCTGTCTGGAGTGACGTGCAGGCTTGCATATGGCCCGCCCAGCTGATGCCACTGCCACTCACTATTTCTCTCTTCAGTAAAATCTAGATTGGTTTTACCTTTCTGGTATTGGCTCACCTGGTAGTCCTGGGCAGAGGGCCATTAAATGGGTGTGTATGTGCAATATTTTATGATGATGCGGAACGGGTCTCTCAGGCTTGTCAGCCGTCCGTCATCTCGGATCATTAAAATTAAATTTTTGACAGACTATGCACTTGAGATTGTCTTCAGTGCTTTGACGCTGTTGGTTGGGCGGCAGGAAGGGCATCCAGCCTGTAAAAAACGGCGTGGTGGGTGCTGGCATGGTTATCTGTCTGAAGCGATGTGCAGACTTGCATATGGCCCAGCTGATGCCATTGCCACTCACTGTCTCTTGCTTCGGTAAAATCCAGATTGGTTTTATCTTTCTGTTACCGGCTTACCGGGTAGTCCCGGACAAAGGGCCGTTAAACGGGTGTGTGTGTGTGTCTGTGCACTTGAAAGACACGTTCTGCATCGTGATGCCAAATTTTGTGGAGGTAGATTATACTATTGCAGAGACATCACAGTTTTTCACTTTTTCTAGCGAATTATAAAAATACAAATGATGATCGCACTTATTGTGGAATAACTTTTTCATTCAGAGTTGATAAAAATTTTGTAATTTTGCACAGATATGAACATGGGAAATTTTCAGTCGTTGGGAAATATTTAAAAAATCTTTAGGGGTATCGTTTTTTCTGCTGTATATGTTCTCGTCATATTTCAGGTGGGCTGAATGGAGATCGGTGCGAGTGATCTATGCGAAGGTGACGCTTTCTGAAGGCTCAGAGATGTTTGCTTCTATGCCAAAATTTGTCTCGGTAGACATTTAGTTAGTTCACATCTACGTTTGTGATTATTGCTGACCTCTGGTCTTTAAGCTTCCCTTTGCTCCGTATTTCTCAGTCCATTAACTTCATATTTTCTTTACCGTGCTTGCATCTACCACTTACCGGTGGAGTTTTTCCATTCTCAAGTACCTTATTTTTGGAGTACCTTGAACATCTTGTCTACGTTTTCTTTCTTTATTCTCCGACTCCATCTTGGTCTTGATACCCCTAAAGATTTGTTCATACTTTTATATATTTATGAGTATCCCAAAAAATCCCAGTTTACTTTGAATCGTTATAGCATTTGTAACTTTTGGAGCAGAACCGTTACACAACATGACATGAAGCAAAATTAATCTGAGAATTTGAAAACTATAAACTTATTTATTTTGATTACATAATTCAGGAAAAAATACACACAACCAAACATGTAGAATATTGTAATTGTAACATCGACATTAACTACGTCATGTGACCGGTTGAAGAAATTTTTGACACTGGCGATAGAAAGCTGTTACTTAGTATGTCCTTACGTCGGAATGACTCGGCACTGGTCGATCGTCTTCTTAGTGAGAAAATGATCACAGTGTTTTTTGTGTGTTTGCAAATAATGAGGACGACCGTCACCCACAGCTCAGTCTTTTGAGCCAGTTTGTCAAGTTTTCTAATAGGATTGTTCTACATTTTCTTCTTCCTTTTTAAGACGGAGATTTTACCCATTTGCCAAGCAATTAAACAGCCCTTTCCAGCCCAAAACCTTTGTCAGGTTCTTGTCTACTGCCGTTATAGGCCTGGTGGTTGTTTATAAATGACAGTTTTCAATATCTAGGATTTCTTTAGTTTTTATGTCTGTTTTAAACATGGAGAATTCATTTCATGCGACGAGTAAGTATGCTTTGTTATTATACCTTTGGTTGCTTCTTACTCCAAAAATTACAAGAGATAGTGCTTCAAAGTGAACCAGGATTTTTTGGTGCACCCTGTATATTGAGCATCATTGTAAGCACGACTTCAGAAAGTATTTTTCCAGTAGTCATTATTGTGTTAAATATTGGAAATTGGGTTTTCCATCTTATTACAAATTTCAGTAGTTATTCACTTCTCACCTGCTAGCTGCAGTGGCATGGAAGAACAATGTTAAATGTATTGTGAGGTGAGAAACAAAAATCACTTCATCAGTGATCTTTCATACAGTTAGAAAATGTGTATTAGAATTTAAAAATGCTACTGCATGCAATATTTCTGGAAATGAGACAATCTAGAATTCTTTGGAAATACTAATTGTACAACTACGTAACAAGATGTATTTCTGTTAGTAGTGTAAAAGTAGGTAATTTTATTATGTCTCAGTTTCAGTGGCAGATGTTTCGAACTGCAAATGTAGCTATTTGCAAAAATTACGTAGTGTGAATATGAAAATATGTTAGACACAAAGACAGTGTCTTTGGATGGATAGTTGAGTTAAATTGTTTGTCTTGCTTTTTGAATTTTAACCAGTAAAGCCCAGCAATTAGGTATTTGTGGTACATTTAGTGCCCTATAGCAAATTTATTATTCGCAAACATAGCAAGAAGAAATATAACAGGGATGTCTTCCTTACTATATCTTACTTTTCTTGCTGTACTTTGCCTTTTCTCTTTTTGCTGAAGACTTCTGGAGACTACGATGCGTGTTACTTGTGTATTTCTGAGCTCTGTGAAGTCTGTGCTTCTACTGTTCTCTGTGGGATCCAAGTGCTGCTCAGTTGCTGTGATCACTTGCAGCCTGCTTCACAGTTGTAGCTGTCACACGCGTCCGTCCAACACCTGTTGATCTGTGCACAGTCAGCAGGGTGTTCTGTGATAATGCTGAACTTCGATTTGTATGTATGTGTGTGTTATAGAGCACTCCTGGTGCTTCGTCAGTGGGTGCCAGTTTGTCGGGAAGTGGAAACGCCAGTGCTTGGACTGGTGATGCTGGAAGCAGTTATAACCCGGGAACATATGATGCTAATTCCATGTACAGCAGTTATGCACAGATGTATGAACAGTACTACATGAGCCAGGGCCAGGTAGTGCTCAGCACAGAGCTCTGCTGCTATGCCGTCTCGCCTGTTGTTCAACTGCATTTAAGTTCTGTTGAATGAGTCTTAGCAGCAGGTTACTGTGCCAGTCTAAAACGCGCACGTGTACGTGCACATTGTGGTTTATAGACTTTGCAGCCACCACTTGTTGCATTCTACACCACTTTTGAATAGTCCACAGCATCTACCTGTGGTGTCCTACTTTTTACATGTATTCCTTTGCAGTTTTGTTAGGATATCTCTGTGCTGGAACTTTGCTATAATTTATTACTTTTTCCATTACCTTTTTGATGGCTATTAGTCTTTTCCTGGCTACTTTTAGGCTAAATCTTTCCAGTTTATTGTTGCTGCACATCTTGATTGTATTATTCTGCTGTTGTCTATGTACTGTAAAGGTTCGTTCACACAGCATGCAGTATGTTGCGGTCTTTTCACTGCAGCATGATGCACCATGCCACAGGACGTCGCACAATACATTGAGTAAGCTGGGAGTGTTTGCTCGGCGATGCCCATCGTGTGTGAACACTCCCAGCTTATTCAGTGTGCGTATTTCTGTGGCGATGTGCATTGCTGGACGTCAGTGTGTATCACCGGATGTTGACGTGCTTCTCCGCACGGCATCCAGTGTGAATGAATCCTAAGTTGTCTAATACTTAAGACTTTGACGTGTATCATAACTAACAATGTTGCATGTGTTTTAGTCATTTGCCACAGCTGTAACTCAGCAACAGCAGCAGTCACAACAGAATGTTGGTGCTATGCATCAGCCTCCAGCTAATGTTTCTTATCCAAATATGGTTAGCATGCCGTTTAGTTTCTCTCTGCATGTTTTCATATGCCATTCAGAGCCAATGTCTGTGTGTGAGTCAGTTAGCTGTACTAAAGTCACAAAACTCTTGATGCACAGTAATACATTGTGAACAGGCCATAAAACATCAGGCACAGTTGTCATATTGACATCTTGCTTGATTTAACATGTAAAGCTGTCACCTAATTGGTGATGCAGCATTGTTTTCCACTTTTCTGTCCATCTGTGCATACACACATGCATCTGTACATGCCCAACCGGCTTGCCGTTCATATCTAGTCTTGCATTGTCTTTCGTCTGTCCTATGTGGTTGTTAAAAATATGGTTATAGACGTACATATTTGATTGTGTCGTTTGTAATTTAATTTCAGGATAAAATTTTTAGATCAGCATGCATAGCAAATCATACTTGCTTTTGAATAGCAAGAATGATTTTGGAGAGGAATTTACTGTTCCTGTTTTGGGTGGGCTATGCCAACTTTAATTTAGTATTATGTGGATTTGCAGGAATGCTATTCTACACCAGGACAGCAGTATGCTTATCCTCAGTCTCATACCATGAATGAAGCACTGGCTGCATTTTACAGTGACGAACAAAGTGCAGCCAAACGCCCAAGACTCAACTGACTGTCGTCTAGTTGTTGTTGTGGGCAAAAGCAATACATTTCAGCTGTTGATTTGAGGACAAGACGTTATCCATGCAGTAGAACAGTGGTGCATTTATTGATGATGTACCGTTCACCATTTATCCCTTGTGTTCAGTGTTCATCTGACAGTGTTGCAGTCAGACAAACAATTACAGTCACCAGATCTGCCTCTGACTTCTTCCTTTTTCTTGGTGCTGTATGAGGGGTGTGCAGTGTGCTTGCAATCATGTCGTCTTATTTCAGGATGTATATATGAAGTTGGGACTCACCAAGAAATGCTGAAGCGCTATGAGATTCCCCCTCGGCAGGGTGTAGCCTCAGCAAAAAGTGAATATCTTGTTGGGTTCTGTTGGGCTTGGTTCAGTGACACTGTGATGGGTTGGGTCCAACGACTGTATCCATTAAATTGATAACAGAAGTTTAACTAGAATTACTGCATTTAAAAATATTTCATTTGCTGTCTGTCATGATAACAATTCCGAAAACGTTGAAAGTATGCAATAATTTCAGGCTGGAAATTATCAAAAACAGTATATCGTGTATTAAACCAGAATTAAATACCGATGCTTTAATTTGCTTGTCTGTAAAGTGGAAAGTGACCCATGTCCATCTCCAGTGGCATAGCCTGAAATTCTCAGTGGAGGAGGTTTAGAGTCGAGATGCCGTAAGCACCGACAGCCAGACGCTGAAGGTGTGGGGAGGTGATGTCTCCATCTCCAGCGGGGAAGGGGTTTGGGGAGGTGGCCATGCCCTCCCAAGAAATTTTTTTTGATTTTAAAATGACTGATTTTGGTGAAATTTGGGTGGTTTAATTGACTTATTAGTCAATGACGAGTGGGTAAATTCATGATGATGGCTTCTTGAATGCACGTTTATTATGCAGTGTAAGGTCTGTAACATCACCCGTGAGTGAAGACTTGAAGTAGGCTAAATTACATGGTGATAAAATTCTTGTCGATCAAGTAATGGAGGGGGTTTTAACCCCCACCAACCCCCTCCTGAGTTCGCCACTGTCTATCTCTGGTGGCTGATAGCAGATATCCTGCTAAGCTTCTAGCTGCGGCACAAGTGGACGTAGGCACTTGTACATGTATATTATGCCAGACATAGATGCTGCACTTTGCACACAGTGTGCAGAGAGTATTGTCTGTGTAATGGTCGGGCGTCTGTCTGTCCCATCAATCGACAGCAGCAGCGGCGGCCGGCGAGTTCACAACTCAGTACCCTGCATGCAGATATCGGTCGATAGCTGCGGTCGCCGTGCTGCCTGGGTGCTGTGCTTCAGGCAGCACGGCGCTTAGGAGCAAATGCGTCAGCGTTACGTTGATAGCTGAAGGAGGTGGCTCAACACGGACTTGTTCTAGCTGTAACTGTGACATGGTTACGCTTACAATGCTGATTTGTTTGAAAGATGTTTGAAGTGAATGTTTGCTATGAGTTCGTTATGCATGTTGTTCGAAGTCCGGTTGTTATTTTTAATTAATTCATGACCTAATTTTTCTCCCTATCTCTACAATAGAGTCTGGAGTGCGTTAACGTGTTGTAACTCACTCTCCCATTCGCGCCTGGCTTGTTCACGCTTGAGTGCACACATCCAGCCAAGCGTGAACAACCCAGA
>Ga0126328_10000348_pt1 | contig 10455 bp, 9 predicted proteins | sample InaspJWI13metaG_FD_97003 | JGI IMG/M metagenome (GOLD analysis project Ga0126328, IMG submission 97003) | Marine gutless worms symbiont microbial communities from Oahu, Hawaii - Inanidrilus sp. 1 OAHU.JWI-13 metaG | ecosystem: Host-associated > Annelida > Digestive system > Unclassified | place... | reverse complement strand
TGACCCGTTTTAGAATTTTACACCCAATGTAAAATCTCCGCAACGGCTAACGCTAGAGACTTCAAATTTTGTACACGGGTCGGCCATGCGAAGTCGTAGTCTTCTGACGAGTGTTTCCTAAGTGGGCGTGGTCAGGGTCACGTGAGCAATTTCTACACTTTGGACTTAGAAAATTTCGCCACAGCAAGTCGTCGGTATACAGGTGATATCCACAACTCGACCGTGGTCGGCTTGTTTATGACACCTACATGACAATAAAAGCGACTCGAACGCGTCACGGTTGAGTGCGAATGTTTAATACACATCGGCCCACCTCAACCCTCCAACTTCATAACTTCGATTTGTTCAAGACATGTCGTACAAGTAGTTTCTGCACAGTTGCGTGGCAATTGGCAAGATTTCAACTGACACGACGCATCGCGCGGTCCCTCGGCGATAGCTGAGCTTCTTGTTACTGAAATTGTAGGCTTTTCCATGCAGCAACCGACTATGCGCGGTAGCGCCAGCTCTGTCTGTGTTAACTGGGCGTGTCAATTTACCCCACCGCACAGAATCTGCACCCCTCAACAGATCAGCCAAAAACTTGTCACAGATGATTATGTCGACGGCTCATATAACTACCAAATTTGATGCAAAATTATCCACGGGCAGCTTGTGGGTAAAATAAACGAAAATTATCTTTATCTAGTTCTATTGACCGATTTAGTCCAATCGTGACGCGGACTTTTTGAGATTGGAATTTTGGGGATTGGTGATATAGCTCCCATTAAGAGTTCAAATCCCCCAACCCAAATTTTGGGGCTTCCTTCCTTGCGAGATGTTGCCATCTGCGCTGAGGCCTCGACTGGGCTCAGAGCGCACTGTTGCCGGTAATAATTCCGGAAAGCAGAAGGTTGTGCAAAGTTGTACCGATAGCGGCAAGATTTAGTCTAAGTGCCAGCAATTGTACCAGTCAGCGACGTTCATCAGTTGCTAAAAGCGCCCATCAAATGCACCGGACGTCAGCGTCAATGCATATCTGCCGCTTTAATCACTTAAAAGCCGGCGTAATGCAGATCGGGTGTGGCCTGCGACTGAAAGCGTGTGTGGCAGACACCCAGTCCGACAGGTGGAGAATCAGCAAAACAATGATTGATGGCCAGGTGCGCTGAGACAAAATGCAGGAACCTACATCACCGTCTACAGAAGTCGTCCGCTGCTTCTGGTGAATAAACTCGCAACGAAATGATGCTAGCTGCGTTGGTACGGCAATAAAACGAAGTGTATTTAGTAGTGGAAGACGCACGAAACGAATACTGGAACAAACGCCTAGAATAATCACATATTATATAACAGTGTAATATAATATCTGATTATTCTAGGCGTTTTAATAATAACATCACAAGCAGACCATAGATGCCGTTGTTTCAAGAGTTCCACTATATTGCTGTATTGGCCAACGTAATTTTAGTTCACCATAATTAGTATAATGCCAAAGAATTTGTTTTTACCTCTGTTACCTGTTTCTGTGTTTTTTTTCTTATTCTTTTTTTCGTTTCCCTCAGATCTCAGAACCACCGAATGGACGGCTCGTGGTGTTACGAACAGTTGGGGGTATGGCGGCGCAACGTATGAAAACGGGAAAATATTTCTTCGAAGGAGGGATAATCGCCCTACATTTTGGTGAAAAATACGCAGGTCTTCCTTTACCCCTTGCGAGGAAGCGTGGCGGACTCGTTGTACAAACGTTTCATTTACGAGCGTCACTCGCTTTACAATCGTTTGTCAGATGGCGCCGCTACCGAGCGGACTCAGTGCTACTATCGAGAATGACGCTTTAGCAGCCATCTATAGTTTGTTATTATATTCGGAAAACTGTTGGGAAGATTACACCAGATGTACATAGAGTAGAATGTGTTGCTTGCGACTGAGCAATGCTGTGGTATGTCTGTGACAGAAACCTGAGTTTGACTGGACGCCAGGAATCATTGGACTGGTTGATAGCTCATTTTTCTGGGGCTACCTTGTAACACAGATACCTGGCGGCTACCTGGCCTCCAGGTATCCAGCCAACAGGTAAGCTGCATAACACACTGTCTTAAGAAACTCTTTCCGACATTTTCACCTGTAATTTGAGCAACTGTCGTCCGAATTATATATTTTTGGCACTTTTATTTAATCACTCAATATTGTGTCTACAATACCGGGCGAAACCGACAAACACAAAATTGCACCTTTTTACTCAAATTCTCAGACGCTTAAACGACATTAGACAGCAATTACTACCGGCTGCTTGATTTCTTGAACTTTGTGGACTCGCGACTTATGCCGGTGCTAATGTTTATGCATTATAGAAATTATAATGAGTGATGATGTTCACTGCTGACACCACAGGGCACGAAAACCACGTGATCGAATCTCCATAGCAGTTCACAGCAAATGACGTTATCGAACATGTTCGTGATGAACTCACGCGTCAAATATTTAGTTGATTAATTTTTTTCGCTATGCGAATAACACTTCAGTTCGAAAGTCGTCCTTGTATCACTAAATCGGTGCTTGAGAAGATGCCAATTTTGTGTCGAATTGAGACGTGATAGTAGTTACGTATACTGGGCAAAGCGAGACAGTCTCGCAACAGGGCTAATGTTGAATAGTCAGTGTGTGTAAATAGCGCATTTGCCCTATCAGCGCGATGATATGCCCATATACACCGTAGTGAATTGCTATACTGCGCTTATTGCCTACTATAACCGAGGAAGTATTTATGCGTTACTTGTATTTGCTTACTGTTAAGTCCTCGAGCTTGGCTCGCAGCCATGACTGTTGAGAGCTAGCTTGTCACTGATCATCTGTTATGTTTATGTTAAGCGACGTTAAACTCCAATACCTGACCTGATCTGAGAGCTAGGACGTCTGTGCAACCCAATATGTTAATAACGAAACTTACAAATTTTATTGTCTCATGCAGGCCCGGATCCAGGATTTTGTCGAGGGGGGCATACATTGTAAAAAAAGGAAATCATCACATTAGTTCCGCATAGTCTTCGTCGCGGCCTAATTCCGAAAGCAATCACATACAGTAGAACCCCGTTATATCGACCTTCACGGGACCGCGGTAATTAGTTCGATATACTGACAGCTGTCGATATCGATGAAGCGGCACGTCCATCGACGGGACAGACAGACGGACGGACGGACGGACGGACGCCCGATCGTTACACAGACCCTGCACCGCATATTCTGCACGCAGCGTCAATAATTGACAACGACGTGGTTCGTAAATCTAGTACTGACAGTAGGTCGTCGCGTCGCTATATTAAATATCCGTTTGTTGTAACTGACGAATTGTAGGCCCTTCAAAGATGTAGCGAATCGGCTCGTATAACGCATGATTTAACTCCTGGAGAACAGTTAATTAACGATATAGCGGTTCTCGGCTCTACATGATTTGTTCGGCAAACTTTCGCGATCCGATCGATAACAGTACATGTAAGGCGTGCGAGTGAGTGCGGGTTTGCCAAGCGATGGGTCATGACTGCTATGGCGTGCCTCGTTCATTGCTGAAAAGTCCGTCGACGATAAAAAGCCCTTTGTAAACGTTGTCGCATTCGTTGACAATTTAAACTGTAGGCCAATTGTCATTATCAACATCCTCTACATCAAACAGTGAAATACACTTATCAAAACCATCTAGCCGCTCTACAGCCATAAGGCTTTGTAACCTTTGCATACAATCCGGGACCTCATCAGAGTCAGTGTATGAATCAAACTGTACTCCTGAAAAACTAGTATGAAATATCTCTGCAATTTCATCATCCTGACAACACCCATTAATATTACAGGGAAACATTGACCGCCGAGAAAACCTACGGTTCCATAATAACCAAAAACTACTTGTATCCTTCACTGTGTAGTAATAGAAAGCTCATCATCAAAATCCAACTCTCGTTGAAGCTCTGCACGTTTTATAGCCATCTTAATCTTATATTTATATTTACTTTCTAGCCGCATTCGATTAACTATACTATGATTATAGTATTTATAGATTTCAGTATAGTATAGTATAGATTAACTAGGGGAGCCCATATATGTGGCCTATCACATAACTTCCACAGTTTATAGGCTTCTATCGAAACTTATTAAAATTCCTGCAGTTCCGAAGACCAAAAGGATTTTAAAGAACCATGGTCTTATTAATGGGACGCATTCATCAACAGCATGATTAACAGCATGTACAATACATTCATAATAGTGATTAATACGAGACCAGTGTACACAATCCTGTGAGTCACATTTATCATGCAGCATTTTTCATGGAACAGAGATACATCGTAAATATTCACCAGATTTACAATAGTAAATAGCCAGATCAATCTTATCCCATATTTTAACACAATTCACACGTTTACTTTTATTACCTGTGTTTCTAGCATTGCTACCCGTAAACTTTGCAGCATGAATAACACACAAAACTGGAAGATGGTCAGATAGGTTTGCTATACTATCAACAGCTGAGTATGTCACTACATCGTCTATTAAAGACGAGCTTACAAAAATGTACATATAGTAGGCCTACAGTTTTGAGCTGTGTATGCCTATTATGCGTCTGCTCTTTTATTAAATAACATTACTTGTGATGTAGCGAAAAGAATAAATAAAATATAATGCGAACGACTGAGTTTAGTCATGTGATCTCCGCAAACGAGTCGACTTTGTTTAAAAAAGCATGAAACATTTGTTACTTATAGAGCCGGTTTCAATGAGTTTAGTTCGGCAGTTGACTAAATATTGCAAATGTACGATAGGACCGACAATGCAAAACAGGACAATGACGGGTACGAACCAGAAAAGTTTAAAAGGACTTCGATTCAACAGTTTCTCTCGAAGACAAATTACAACAGATTTTGTCATTCGATGCTTCATTTTCAGTCGTCCCGCTGAAAACGCACAAAATCGCATTTAGGTTGAGGCTTCCTTCCCGTGGCACATCAAGCGTGGTGATCGCAACTGACTAAAAGTCATGTGACGTAACTAAACTGCATCTGCCACGGCGCATGTGACGAACGACAGTTGACGTGTGTGGCTGTGGTGTGTTATTGTGTAGGATTTTCGGCAGCGCAATAGCGACGTCGGCGTTCCTCAACTTGATGATTCCCGGCGCGTGCCGCGTTCACTTCGGCCTCGTCATGTTCGTCCGCATCCTACAAGGACTAGTGGAGGTTGTCACTTGCCGCCGTCCTTCATAGCAGCTGCCTTTTCTCCCTGCTTATTGCGTTAACTTTTTAACGTCCGTCTACTTCAACGGATGTGAACATTGTTAACAGATTTAACGATACAAACTATGCTGAACTAGAAATTCAAGGAATACCGAAGCGTTGCAAACTGACAGGATAAATACACATAGGGGGTAGTCAAATTCCGACTAAAAGGAAAGGGGTTCATACAACCCAGAAAGTGTGACACGGAAGATATGAAAATAGTCCCTGGAGCAAGATTCCGTTTTGCCGCAAGTGTGAAAACACTGGACGAAATCAGGAAAAAAATCACCCACAGGCTATCTCTGTATTTTCTGGTCTGGGAAAGGACGCATTTACCGTTTTGTCCGCGTACGAAAAAAGCAGGCGCGCTATTGCAATTCTCACTGTATGTCCAGAGTCCAGATTGATTTCTTTTTGAGTGTTTGACTTCTACAAGCTCTCATTGAGTTGCATCATATGTGGTACCGTATTTCAAACATTTATTTACCATTCAGTGGTAGCATAACAGAAACTAACGATAAAACGTAACCATAATCTGGAATAAATTTTTCCGAGTGGCAAAGTGCCACTTGCACACAAGTTATACACTCGCATAAAGTCAAAGCTTCTTTCAAAATTACACATTCTGAAAATTTGACGCTGGGTAGTTCAAACGGCCTTATTAAACAGTTTTCTTATATAACAACATCGGTACCCCAGCAGGCAAATCACTGCGGGGAAACAAGTCATAGAACGTATGCAGAATGCCATTGTGGCATGCTGCATACGTTATATGACTTGTTTCCCGCAGTGATGTGCCTGTTGGGGGTACCGTTGTTGATTCCCTCCGGAAAAAAACTATGTTTAGGGCGTGAATATACTTTTCAAGCCTAACACTTATCAACACTGTTGCATCGATAACGTTGTGGTCTTTGCGTTTGTGAAAGTAATCGGTATAACTTAAGTCAACAGGTTTGGATACCACAAGCACCTGCTGCGTCTACTGCGGTCTCGTCTTCTTCGAATTTCAAGTTTTCAAATTTAATCTTCTGACACGTAATCTTGCTACGGGAAATTTGTGTAGTAGCTAGTATGACCGTCTCTTGTTACTTATCTATACTATTAAAATCGCAAGTGTAACGCATAAATATGCATGGCGGGCATGGTTGTGTGGCATCACGCCTCTGTGACGTCACAAAACTGTATCTTTGACGTCACAGCGGCACTGTTGACGTCTGATTAGTTTTTTGGTGGTCGCGTACAGTATAAAATTACTGATAGATGGGAGTATTTTCAGCTCGAACGAGTAACTCAGTATCGCGAGCAACACATGCACAGATGGTGCCGTGTTAACCTTCTGCCTGACAGCCAGAAGGCCTGAAAGGCAAACTGTGTAGTTGGTTTGTCGAAAACAAGCGAGCCTTGCCGTAGATCGCCCATCGCGCGGCCACGTCGACATTTAATTAATAAAGACGTGTCGTCACTCAAGGCGAGCGGGTATTCAGCTCGTAAAGTACAAAGGTTAGCATGGAACAAGAGAGGCAAACTAACAGACGGACGAACCGTGTCGAATATGGCATGCTGCTAGTGGAGGGGTCGTCGTCGTGCATAATGATGTTTTGTTTATTGACGCTGATGACCGTTGACACGCGCCGCTGCCTGACGTTGTCGATACAGTTTGCTGCGCTAATGTGACGGAGATATGGCGATTACATTGTTGCGCGAGCAGCGCAAAAACAAAATTACTCGGCAGCCGCGTATTGCGTTACCGTTGGGCCTATACATGTACTATACTGATTAATATATCAATTCAGGCCGTGAGACGCGGCCGCCGTGCAGCGTGCTGGTCAGCGCCAATCGCCCTGCGCGTTTGAATTCAATAACAAAACTTTTGTCAACGTCGGCGTGAAAGACTGCAGTTGCGGCCAGTATACACGCCGTGCAACGTGGCGTAACGATTTCTGGCCTGTCGTCGCCTTTCCATCAATTTCGTGGTGTGAACCTTCGAGAAAAACAAACCAAACCAACCCGTCTCCATTTTGTTGCTTTGCAATTTCCGATTATTCCGTATTTGTCCCTTGCTCAGATGTGCACGAAGAAATGGCGTAATGAGATAATAACAGCTGTTCCGGACCATCACAACCAGCATAATTACTATGCCTGAAATCCGGGTCCTGAAGTATTACGTGATGGCAGTGAACGTGTTGTATTGTTACGCAGGGTGTGACGTATCCGGCGTGTCACGGAATCTGGCGCCATTGGGCACCGCCGCTAGAGAGATCTAGGCTTGCTACTATGTCATTCTGCGGTATTCTTTTGTGCTTTTGTTTTGTACTTTTCCTTGTTTTCTATGTAGATTTTTAATGTTAGTTGCGGAAAACAAGTAGACTAGTACCATTTAGTAATCAAGTTGCTCACGTTAATTATGTTCAAATGTTTATGTTCATAACTTCACGTCTACAAAGACCATTAGTGTAGTGCATTTCTGCTTAATGAGCAGATAAAAAATCTGGTAACTTCGTAAATCGATCACTAATAGTGTTCGATTTTCAAAGTTGCCACATAGATGACAGGACATTTTAAAAACTGAAAGCAGTATTTGGAGCAGGGTTTTTGTAACGGTCCATCCGTCTGTCTGTGTCCTATCGATCGCTTAGCAGTAGCAGCGGCTGGCAGGATTGCTGCTGAGCGCCCTGTGGACAGGAGATATCGATCGATGGCTGCGGGCGCCACCGCCGCATACCAGCTGCAGGCACGCTCAGAGGTAAATGCGGGACGACGGACTGGGGGCGAGGCTCAACGCAGACTTGTTTCATATGAGATGCACAAATACGCTTTTATTTTGCGAATGGTTTTTCAATATCGTACCCTGCGACGGTCAGGTTTTCTCATTTCCGTGCGTTAACTAGTCGGCAAGCACCTGCCGCTCTGCAGCGAAGATGCACGCGACAGGAACGGTGTCGGCACACTCATATTGCACAGTGGTGAAATTACTCAGCAGGAGGTGGTGGATAGGTGCGAGGCTTGAAGGGCCGAAGCTCGAGCCCAAAAGGCTGAGAGCAGACCGCCGACCAGGATTTTCGAGCATTCAAGGCACTCTTTTGGCTTTTATGGCATTTAAATAGTGTTTGACGCTTGCAACATGCATGGACAAATGCAAATGACAAAATGACCGTGAAGGACTACATTTTTTTTACAAAAAAAAAATCATGCATAGAGAAAAATACTCAAATATAAACTGTGCAGAGTGGTGGATCCCAACAAAAAGGTGCCTGATCTCAATTTTGAGGTACGGGATCTCTTATTAGAGGTAGTGGATCAGTTGGATCTCAAACAAGAGGTGTCGTATCTGAGATCTGGTGGGATCCCCCCCCCAATTTAACCTCTGGTATTTTTAATACATACAACGTCGGCAATATTCCGCGTTTCGTTATTCTTGACTATGTTGTAATTAAATATTTTTAGTTTCGGTTTAAATGTTTATTTTACATCGTTTCAAGATTTCTCCTGGCGGCAGATGTAAGTAGGATACTTGCGTCGGACATATAAAACCTGGTAAGCCTCGCATAACAAAGGCTATGTTATTTCGCGCGTTGAGTTGACGCTCGTGCAAAGTGGCTGAGGTCTATACGAGAGCTGGTCGTTGACTTTGTCGTAGGTTCGTACGCAGGCGCTGTTCTCGGTATGCCGTTGTCTGGCATAATGACCGACTACGCCGGCTGGGAGGCCTGCTTTTATTTCTACGGTACCTAACCTACGTCGTGTTGTTTTACCGTGCTATTGTCGTCACACCGCAATATGCATTTCGCTGTAATGTGATGATAACTAACGCGAAACCACGAAACATTACTCTGATTCAAGTGTATGGACTAACGACAGCAGCCACAGAGGGATACATGCTGCGCGTAATGGGCGATTTCAACGCCAAAGTCGTCAGAAGATGCAATGCCATCCGCGGTTGGCTGTATGGCTTAGGAGAAACGAATGAAGCCAGTGAGCAGCTAGAAGACTTCTGCTTGGAGCACGAGTTGGCTCTGGCCAATACCATGTTCAAACAATATCCAAGGCGGCTGTATACCTGGACCTGTCCTGATGGCGACACCAGGTGACCCGGAATCAGATAGACTATATCTCAATTGCTCAAAGATGAAAAACAAGCTTGATGAATTGACGCACGGACCAGTGCGTCAATTCATCAAGCAGTTTGCAGCAGAGGTGACCAACAGGTTTACGGCATTGGAGGATGAGGTAACCCCAGAAGCTCTCTGGAAAGGTACTATGACAGTCCTGCTGGAAATGGCTAGAGAAACGATAGGACCCGTCAAGTCGCTAAAGAAAAAGAAATGAATATCTGATGAGACTTTCGCAGCAATCAGGGAAAACAAAGAAGCAAAAGGCAAATATAAGAATCGATATCAAGAACTGGAGGCTGAGATGGTGATAAGGGAGACCCTCGATGGATTTCAAGGTGGACTACAAATTGGAGGGCGAATGGTCACGAACCTTCGCTACGCTGATGACATCATTCTGTTGGCCACTTCGGAGGCAGAACTATACATGAGTTGGTGGCCTACTTGCGCGACCGCCATAACACAGGACAGACTGAACATGTCGAGTCTTTCAATTTTCTGTCAGCGGCAATCTGGCTTTGTGGCCGACTCAAATACAGCGCCACACCAGACGCGATACAGACATGACAGTTTCATCAAGTTTGGCCCCTGGCGGTGTGATTTTGGAAATAACGTAGGCAGGGGCGTAGCCAAGGGGGGGGTCCTAGGACCCCCCAAATCCAGTCCCACTAAAATTATTAAGGATAAAATGTGTACGAACTTGGCATGCACTGCGCATTAGGCTGATAGAACTATGAATGTCTTGAATGAATTGAGAATTACGTAGTATCTATTGCAATGAATTGGTGGGCTATTTTGGGCTACAGCTCGCACGCTTGTGCAAAAATTTCGTGTTGCGATGACGTCATTCATACAGAGTGCCACGGACTGTGACTAGGGTTGCCAACTGTCCTGTATTTCCCGGGACGTCCCGTATTTCGGGGCCTGTGTCCCGAATCCCTGCTTGTGCCTTCCTGGGACGCAAAATGTCCCTTATTTTCGTGAAGCCAAGGTCAAAATTTTTTGATGCGATACGACACCTAATCACATTAAATTCCATCCAGAAACTTTAAAACTTATGTGTATGGGTCGAGAGCATTAGCTCATTTGACGCTGTGTTAGTGTTA
>Ga0126328_10000347_pt1 | contig 10468 bp, 7 predicted proteins | sample InaspJWI13metaG_FD_97003 | JGI IMG/M metagenome (GOLD analysis project Ga0126328, IMG submission 97003) | Marine gutless worms symbiont microbial communities from Oahu, Hawaii - Inanidrilus sp. 1 OAHU.JWI-13 metaG | ecosystem: Host-associated > Annelida > Digestive system > Unclassified | place... | reverse complement strand
GCCTGTCCGTGGATACCCCCGCTCAGGCGAGCCCGTTGGTAAAAGCCTTGGGTCGCGCCCTTGAAGATCTGTCCACGTTAACCGCCAACGCCGATGTCAACGGGACATTGGAAAACTATGTCGTGACCGTTAAGTCCGACGTTGACAGAATTCTCAAATCCGCCATGGGGAAAGTGGTTCACCAGCAAACCGCAGCTTTGAAAAAACAATTGAAGACCCAGATATCAGCCCAGTTGCAGGGGCCGGCCGGTGAGGCCAAAGGTGCCCTGGGCGGATTCGGCGATATCCAGGGCGAATTGGAGAAACGCTTGAATCTCGGTGGGAATGTGTTGGGGGACTTGAAATTACCTTTTTAAACGACAATCATGAATATGTTTCAGCTGTAGATGTCATCTATCAGAAGCCGAAATTCTGTAATTTCCATTGTATAGCGTTGTTACTTTTCTTTCGCGTGAATGAAAAGCAACCAAAAGAAAACGCCCCTAAGACGCGGCCCTGCGGGCTGCCCTGCGCTTCTCGGAAAGGGCGCGCTCAGGACAACTCGCTGCGCTCAGACACGCACTTCGCTCCTCCGCCCTTTCCGGTGATGCTCGGCGCATCTTAAAGGGGTGATAAACCCTCCAAAGGCGGTTCTAAAACAAAAATGTTCAACCTTTTAATGGGTGTATATCATGACTAAAAAAGTACTGGTGCCCATTGCCGAGGGTACCGAAGAAATAGAGGCGGTTTGCATAATCGATGTTTTGCGTCGTGCGGAGGCAGAGGTTGTGGTCGCTTCCGTGGGAGAAAAAGAAGTCATTTGCTCCCGGGGTGTCAAGATCGTGGCGGATAAATTGATCGGTGAGTGCCTGGACGATACATTCGACATGATCGCTCTGCCCGGTGGTATACCCGGTGCCGAGAACCTGCGCGATTCGGCCGATCTGATCGCAATTTTAAAACAGCAGGCCGTCGGGGGCGGCTTCTTCGGCGCCATCTGCGCTTCACCGGCGGTTGTGCTCCAGACCCACGGTTTGCTTGAAAACCGCCTGGCCACCAGCCATCCAGATTTTTCTGATCAGCTAACGCCCAATGCATCCATTGAAAGCCGGGTGGTGGTCGATGGGAATTGCATTACGAGCAGGGGGCCCGGCACTGCAATAGAATTTGCATTGAAACTGGTGGAGATGCTTTATGGCCCTGAAAAGGCTAAAGAAGTCGGCGGGCCTATGGTTTTACCTTAGTGTTCGCCCACAAGGAGCATCTTTTGGCCCGGGGCGGCGTTCTCGCTCCCTGGTGATCCTCAACGTAGATGAGCTACGCTTGCGGTCCCCAGGAAGGCTGCGGCCTTGCCCCGAACCAAAATCTACCCCTTGTGAGCGAACACACCACTTAGAATAGTCCCACTATTGTAAAACAACTTCCCGCCCATGACTGGCAAGACATGAGTCGAGCGGGCAATTCGTTGGTGTGATCCAATGCCCGTCGAGGCAGATCCAGCAGCACCCCCACCCAACCTCCCCCGTCAAGGGGGAAGAGGAAGAATACTACCCCGCTGCGTCATAAATTCGACCCTCGGCTTTACTGTTGCATTTTGCCTAAGTACTCCCCTCCCTTGACGGGAGGGGCCGGGGGAGGGTGAATGGTCGGTAACGACCGGCCACCCGAGCAATCCAGGCGCTTCTTTGCTTGGTTAGGAATCAGTGGGGAGAGATCCCTTCCGTCGTAATCCCTTTCACGTAAAATTCGGGATCGTTGAGAAAACTCAGGAATATGACGATAAATGCCACCGACGCTTCCAACATTAACGGTTTGTTGTCATACAGCAGGGCCAGCTTTTCATTGCGGGTCTTGCTGTGCACGGGACCGAAATAGGTTGTAAAAAGGCCATCCAAAGTCTGCCCTTCGGTTACTTTGGTGATGGCATCGATACGCCCTTTGTAGCAATATTCCATGGCATCGAGCAGGAGGACACGAGCCTTTTCCAGGTCCGTGTGGTGGTAGCCGAGGATGTGCATGAACGTGCGCTGGGCTTCTTTCAGGCTGGCCGAGCTGACCGCTTTGAAGAACAGCTGCGAGGAATTGTCGCGTGGGGGTGTGTCTTTCTGTCGTATCATGGACAGCAAGACAGCATTTTTAAATAATTGATAGAGACGCTTGGCACCGTTGAGGGTGGCACTGGGCGGATGGTCGGACTCCGGATCAAACCCTTTGAAATTCTCGACGAACAAGATCTGGAAGAGGTTCTCGAAGAAATCGATCCCTTCAATGGGGTCGGCGATGTCAATCCGCATGTCAAGCGTGTTGTCCAGACGGTCAGCCAGTTTTATCTGGATGAGCTCCGGGATGTTTTTGGCCCGATCCAGCAACCGGCCGATATATTGATAATAGGTTTCACTTTCAAATCGCGTGAGGGCCTGTAGGCGTTCCATCAAACGCCATTCGTCATCCTGATCAAGCTTGCCCAGCAATTCATACAGCATGCTTTCCAGCTTTTCCCATTCATGGTTCTCAAAATCCAGCGGCCGGATATCTTCCAGGATATCATGCAGCAGGGCGGACAGGATGTCGACGATATTGAGATAGCGGGGCGCCTTGGCATAAACCGCCGAGGCGCGCAGAGGGTGGAGAACGGCCATGGGACCGAGGCGCCGGCGTTTGTGGCTGTAGGCGCTGAATAGGTAATTGAGGGCATCCATGACGATGGCCTTGTGCTCTTTATCCTTGTGGCGATCGCTGTGCAGCGACTTGCCGCCCAGGATGAACCGCAGGACATTATAGCGGTTCATCGACGCGGCACTCAGGTTGTAGTTAAGTGCGGAGGAGAGTCGCAGGAACTCGGTTAGATCATATATCGTCATGATTTTATTGGATTGCTCTTTGCGTGATATCTTAATGATATGTCCCAAACCCCCGAATTGTCAAATAATGTCTTATGAGTTGGTGACTCGGCCCTCACGATGCATTGACAGGCCGCACCAGGGGTCTTAAATACAGTGATTCGTTCATATTGTGAAGGGAGCGGGCAGCATAGAAAATGATAAAAAAACAGCCATACGGAAATACACCGAAAGAGCAGCACCTTGCCAGTGCCAGGGATCGTATCCACCGGTTTCTCCTGGCAGGGGGCCAGGTCCGGGGCGCCATCTTGCACGGAACCCGTATGGTGAATGAAATGCGGGCCAATCACGAACTGGGAATCTTGGAAACCCTTGTACTCGGCCACGCTTATCTTGGCGCAGGATTGATGACCGCCGGTCTTAAAGGCAGCGACCGGGTTGGGTTGAAAATCGAATGTTCCGGTCCCATACGGGGTCTGGAAGTGGAAGCCAACGCTTTCGGCGAGGTGCGTGGTCACCTGAAACAGGTGCCGATTCCTCTGGGCAAACCGGTCGAGAGTTTTAATTTGTCACCCTTTTTCGGTGCCGGGTTCATCCGGGTTACCCGTTTTCTGGAAGATGCCAAACAGCCGTTTACCGGCCAGGTCGAGTTGCACTACGGCTCCATCGCCCGGGACCTGGCCTGGTATTACCTGACCTCCGAGCAGATTCCCACTGCATTCAACCTGAGTGTTAAGTTCGATACGCACGGTGAGGTGACCGGCGCGGGCGGACTTTTTTTACAGGCGCTCCCGCAAGCCGATGAAACGATCCTGGCAGACCTGGAAAATCTGTTGGCGGATCTGCCGTCCATTGGTGAAAGTTTTACGGATGCCGTTTCCGCACCGGATCTTGTCCGGAAAGCCTTTGACGGCCACCAGCCGAAATTCCTGGCCGATTACCGGGTGGAGTTCATGTGCCACTGCAACCGGGATAAGATTGAAAACATGCTGATGATGCTGCCGGTGGACGATCTGCAGGATCTTCGCGACAACGGCCCCTTCCCCATGGAAATCAAATGCCACAACTGCAATACAGACTACCTTTTTGATAAAGACGAGTTGGCTATGATCTACGGCCGCCGCTACCCCAATAATTAAATCTCAAAGGGACACTTCTAAGTCGTTTCGATCCGACAGGGCACAAACCGGTGCATCGGTGTGCCCAGGTGGTCCCGGTTTGTATTTTTCGTCAGGTAATTGACATTCAGGCCGTGAGTAGTGCCGTCGTAATTCAGGCCAAACCCATGGGGGATCAGCACCGTTCCTGGGCGGACCTGTTGGGATACCTGGAGTTCCCCTACCTCACTGCCGGCTTCAGTCGTGACTTTTACGTTTTGGCCGTCGACTACACCGATTGCTTCTGCGTCCACCGGATTTACAGCTACCGTGCAGGCCCGCTTGCCTTTGTTCCATTCCTGGCCGCGGATCAAGGTGTTGATGTTGTAACGCGTGTGACGACCGGCATTTAAAATCAAGGGGAATTCATCCGGAAGTATCAGGTCATGGGCCTCACTGGCTGCATCCAAATTTTTCGCATCTTCTTCAAGCTCAGGGACAAAAACTTCGATTTTACCGGACGGTGTTTTAAGGGCCTTGAAATTTTCGGCCGGGTCCGCTGCGCCGATCCAGATTCCTTCCGGGGTATCCAACAGCGCCTGGAAAATGCGGTCGCCCTGATCCATACCAGGCTCAAACCCGATCCGGGCGGCATTTTTGCGAAACGCCTTGGGAGCGGTCATCAGAACACCCCAGAGACCGGCCAGGGCGGCACTGTCCCACTCTTTGCCAATTGTTTTTGCCAGAACGAATGGCATGGCTGCCAAGGACTCGGGGACGGTTGCGGCCCATTCCATGAGTTTGGCCCCAAAGGTAAAACGGTCCTCTTTGGCGGCGGCATAAACCGCTGCGGGAATATCCGGGACAATGCCCAGTTTGTCCGCCAGCAGGGTAAATATCTGGGATGCTTCCAGGCATTTTTCCGGCGGGGAAACAATTGGTCGCCGCATCTGGAAAAAGACCTTGGGGAATGTCCAGGGGAAAAACGTCCCATCCCAGGCTTCGTAATAGGTTCGGCAGGGGAGCACATAATGGGCCAGGCGGGCGGTCTCGCTTAGAACGATGTCGTTGACCACCAGCAGGTCCAGACTGGCAAATGCTGTTTCATAGGCCGTGGTGTCCGGGTATGAGCGCAGTGGGTTACATGCGCTGACATAAACAGCCCGCAGACGTTTGGGGTGATCATTCAGGATCTCTTCCGGCATGACGGCCGGGGGGAAAGATCCGGCCGCTGCCGGCGGCATATGGGTGATAACCGTCTTCCAGGTTTTAGGATCACGTTCATCGGCATGATACCCCATGGGAACAACCATGCCCGGAATAACATTGCCGCCGGGCATGCAAAAAATACCACAAATCGTCCCCAGAATATTCATCATATAGGAATTGAGAACACTGTTGCGCCCCATATAAATCCCGAGATCCGGATGCAGACACCATTTCCGGGAGGTCATCAGGCGGCACAGTTCAAGTACCTGCTCATAGTCGAGTTCGCACACCGCAAGGGCGGCTTTTACATCAAAATTTTCAAACCAGGGCCGGATAACGTCCCAGCCGTCAACATGTTCGGCAAGGTAGGTTTTGTGCTCCCATTGATTTTCCAAAATAATGGAAATCATGGCTTTAATTAGAAGGGCGTCCGTACCGGGTCGGACAGGCAGGTGGATGTCGGCGATGGCGGCGGTTTCACTCTTACGCGGGTCAATGATGACAAGTACCTTATCCGGATCTTTTGAAAAGGCTTTGAGCACCTGCGGCGCCCGGGGCATCTGGTGGCTTTCCATACCGTTCCACCCCCAGCCTACCAGCATTTGGGTATGATGCTCATCCGGAACGGCAACATTATACTGTTTGCCCAGCATGCGTCCGAACAGCCACCAGGAGCTGGCAAACTCTTGGCCGGCAGAGCTGTAAAAGTTCTGGGAACCCAGGGCCTTTAAGATGGACAATCCGAACGCGCCCTCAAAATGACCACCCTGGGCGCTGGCACCCATGTAGGCCAGGGAGCGCGGGCCATGGTCTGCCGCCAGGGTTTTCATTTTGGTTGCGATTTCGTCAATGGCCTGTTCCCAGGATATGGGTTCGAATTTTTCCCCCACCCGCTTTAACGGCTCGGTGATGCGGTCCTTGGGGTACTGGTGATGAATGACGTTCAGGCCTTTGCGGCAGACGTAGCCCTGGCTGCGCGGGTTGGATTTGTCCGGCCGAACCTTGACCATGCGGTTGTTTTCAACGCGAATTTCCAGCCCGCAGTTCTGCGCACACAATACGCATCCGGTTTTATGCCAGGTTCCCATGTCACCCTCCTTATGGTTTTTATCCATACAATACCCATTCGTTGAAAATTGCAAGCGGCATAAATGACATAAATCGGGCGAAAACGGCCAGCCTTTTCGCTACCAAATACCTAAGGACATGGTCCCTTTTTGTCATGCTGGTCCCGGATCGCGTCCGGGACCGGCATGACGGTCGCAATCGTCGCTTCTATACCAATTTTCATTAAAATGCTCCGTCATTCTGTCACTCTGAGCGGAGCGAAGATTCCCCCGCATGCTTGGGGGATCCTTCATCGTAAGAGATTCTTCGTCGTTTCACGCCTCAAAATGACAGTATGGATTCATCGGAACATATTTTTAAAAACTACTCTACTATATCCAGGTGGGCCCGCTGTCGAAAAAGTGTTTCACCACGTCCGTATAATGATCCGTTTTTCGGGTTTTCTGGATTTTTTTGAGAATTTTGCGGCCGTCTTCGAACGAGCGGGAGAGATAAAGCCAGAACCCCTTCATTTTGTCCCCCAGGTGGGAGGGTCCGGAGAGCATTTCCGCATAAGCTGAAAACAACCGATCATGAAACCGGCGGATGATGTCGAGTTTGTCCGCATGCGGGATGTCCAGGCCTTTTATTTTACCCGGCAGGAAGGGGTCTGCCAGGGCACCCCTGCCGAGCATCCAGCGATCCACGGATGAAAACCGATCCACAAGGGTTCTAAAATCGGCAACTGTGTTAATATCGCCGTTATAGGCAACCGGGTTTTTAGACCGTTCCAGGCAGTTGGCAAATGTGGCGAGGTCTGGTTCACCGGAATACATCTGGATACCTGTGCGGGGATGCACAATCAGTTCCGCCAGGGGGTAGCGATTAAATACGGGCATAAGTGTGTCCATTTCTTCCGGGGCAAAGCGGCCGATTCGGGTTTTAATGCTCAAACGCACAGATGTCTTGGAGAGCACTTGATCAAGTATCCGGTCAATTCTTTCAGGATCGGGCAGAAGGCCGGAGCCCCGGTTTTTCTTTGCCACCCGCGGAAACGGACAGCCCAGGTTCCAATTAACCGTATCGTAGCCCAGATCGGAAAGGCGGCCGGCCAGTTTAATGAATCCGGCAGCATCGTTAGTCAACACCTGCGGAATTACCGACCAGCCTTGATTGTTTTCCGGCAAGAGGTCCTTCAGGTGGGAGTTGGGATACTTGCGGCCCTGGATAGTGACCACGAATGGGGCCATGGCGGCGTCAAACCCCGTAAAAAAGGCTGCGGCTGCATTGCGATAAGGGGCCTCGGTGAAGCCTTTTAGGGGGGCCAGGGTTAAAAACATCGTGTTAGGTTTTAAGTGTTAAGTTTTAAGACCCGCATTTCATGTTGGAGCCTCATCCTGCCGTGATTACCGGGATTACCCGAATGCCCTGCCGCGCCAGGATGCGATCCCGCAAAGTAGTCCTTGATCGTGATGTTAGGGGACTGGTAGTTCCGTGTTCTGCATTGTTTTGTTTTCATCTTAACACCTAACACTTAAAACTTAACACTGGTTTTCAGCTTTTGTTTGGTTCCCGCCCTTTCAGTCCTCAGGCCAGCGAGGCAATGCCGGCGACGGATGCGAGAACCGCGGTTGTCGCCGTGGCATTGATACCGCCGGCCGTCCATACATGGCCGCCGGCCCAGGCGGCGATGAAGCGTCCCGTGCCCGCTGCTGCAAACAGGCCGGCCTCCTGTTGTCAAAATCCTTGAAATTCAGGCAATTTTACAACCGCTGCATTGTTGACAGCATGTCTGCTATCGGGCATGTATGTATTGGTTGCCGTGGTTGAAGCCAGGCCAATGCCCGGATTACAATATTGCCAAGTTTATTTTTGACAAGCAGGGCATCGTTAACAATATCCATATTGAAGCGTTCCATGTCCAGCCAAAACCGTATGTCATCGTCTATCCACTGGAGAACATGCCGTAAAATGGCGATATGCATGAATGGGGCCGTCGATGGTGGCCGCGTGAAGCCCATCTGTTTGCTCGCGGCTGTAGCGGTCGTGATGCTGCTGTCTGTGCCGGCCGCTCTCGCCGGGAAGGTGATGCCCATATCCGCGGAAGGACTGCAATCGGTTCTTCACGAGAGTGACGGAAACCAGGTGGTCGTGTTCATGGCGGCCTGGTGTGCTCCCTGTGTGGTAGAGCTTCCCATCATCAACCGCCTGTATGCGGCCTATGGTCCCCGTGGCCTGAAGGTTATCGGCGTGGCCTTGGACTCGGGCGGACCGGAGGTTATGCAGCCCATCGTCGACCACCACCAGATCCGGTTTCCGATCTACTGGGCGGGAGACACCGCAGTAAAGACTTTCCGCATTTCCAAACTGCCACTCATGCTGCTCATTCGAAAGGGGGAGGAAGTAAAGCGCATTGCCGGCGGACACTCGCCGGAGGCCCTTGAAGCTGTTTTCCGCAGCTTCATGGAATGACGGCGCGATCCACCGCTTCCACCAGCTGCCCCGCAGAATAATAATCGCTGATAAACGCGAAGCGGCCGCGCGGCGACCAGACCGCCACCAGCGGAATGCCCAGCTGCCCCAGGGATCCTAGAAATGCCCGTCCGTGAGGGTTGGGGGCGGTCAGATCCACTTTCATGGGAATTGCCCGGCCTTCTGAAAACATCGCCACAACGGCCTCATGACGATACACCTGTTGTTCGATGGCCTTGCAGTTCAGACACCATTCCGCCGTAAACACGATGACCACCGGCTTGCTTGTCGCGGTGGCCTGGGCATACCTGGCCGGGGTGTAGTATGACCAGCGGACCGGTTCTTCTCCGGTGAAATGCTGTCCCATGAACAGCGCCAGTACCGCCGTCGCCACACCGCCGGCAATCCATATGCGGCGCCGGAGCCGAGACGGGTCGATGCGGCGGCATTGCAGGGCCAGCCAGCCGCCGGCCGCCGCAATGAACCCCGAGACCGCCCACCAATAAGTGTTTGCCGGAGGTTCCGGGGGAGTTACCAGCAGCCCGCTGACGCCGGTACCCACAAAATACGCTGCCGCCGCCAACAGCAAAAGCGCTATCACCTGTTTCATCAGCACACTTCCAGGCCCGGATTTGGGCAAACGGGAAACACCGGCGGGCCAGATGGTCAGCACCACGTATGGCGAGGCCATGCCCAATCCGATGCCCACAAACGCCATCAATGCCGTGGCCGGTGCCTGGGATACGGACCAGGCCATGGCCGTACCCATTATGGGCGCCGTGCAGGGGGTGGACAGCACCGCGGTCAGTACGCCGATCCAGAAAGAGCCGCCCAGCCGGTGCTGCTGGGGGTCTAGATGATTCAAGAACGCCGGCATGGGCAGCTGGGGGGCCCACATCAATCCAGCGGCCATCAACCCAATAACAGCACCGATGAAGATGGTGAACCATGGATATTGGAACAACTGGTTGGCCGATACCATGCTGCTGAACAGCGATATCGCCAGACCCAGGCCGCCCCAGAACCCCACGATGCCCAGCGACATGGCACCTGCCAGGACGAGGCTCCGCCGCCGGTTTTTCTCAGCAGCAGACGCCAGGCTAATCAGTTTAATGGGGATCAACGGTAGAACGCAGGGCGTGAGGTTGAGGAGCACACCGCCGAAGAACGCCATGACCAGAAGCAGTATTTTGCCAAGCCACCGGGACGGATCCATATGGAGTTTAATCCCGAATAATTGGTATTGCATCCGTGTGCCGGGCGGAGCGGTTGCGGTTGGTGACACCGTCATTGCCGACGGAAGTGTATCGACGACGGCACGCAGCGGTTTTTGGGTGGGGAAATAACACGCCTGTTCATCACAGGCTTGATACAAGAGCGTCAGATCTACCATAAACGGTGGACCGGCGGACGAAAATACCGTGATGGGCACACGAATCGGTACGCGGCCATCGAATAACATGATGGGGTGGTCCGAAAAAGAGACCGTCATTGGGACGGCCGCTGGAAACACAGGTGCGCCGGCGGTCAACCCCCGGGATGCATTCACGACCTGGAGGCTTGTGGGAGCCGGTGAAAAATCCGGCGATACGTGCAATTGACCGGCATCGGCATTGATATGGTAACCCTCGGGGATGGTGAGCTCCACGATCAGGAATACGGTATCGGCAGGTGCGTCTAAAGACCGTTGCCAGGCCGTATGCACCGAAATTTCAGGAGGGCCGTCGCCGTCTGCCGCGGAACGGCCGAAAGATACCGCCGATCCACAGAACAGCAGGCACAGAAGGGCCGTCTTCCAGAGGGGTATCCGCCGGGGCCCCGGCG
>Ga0126328_10000346_pt1 | contig 10477 bp, 7 predicted proteins | sample InaspJWI13metaG_FD_97003 | JGI IMG/M metagenome (GOLD analysis project Ga0126328, IMG submission 97003) | Marine gutless worms symbiont microbial communities from Oahu, Hawaii - Inanidrilus sp. 1 OAHU.JWI-13 metaG | ecosystem: Host-associated > Annelida > Digestive system > Unclassified | place... | reverse complement strand
TTGTGACCCAGCCCAGTGGCACGTTGATGCAACAACTACAACAACAACTACTACAACCGCTGCAGCTACATACAACTGTTGGTTGTAGAGCTGCGTTGTGACCCAGCCCAGTGGTACGTTGATGCGCTGACTTGCTTCACTCGACGATGTCGTCGTAGACTGAACGATGCGGACACCAACAAGCGTGAAACACAAACGTGATTCGCGTGGTAGACTGCACATGAGGACTGTCTCAAACGGCAACCTGTGACAGACAGACAGACAGATGGACAGACAGTCCACATCAGTATCAATATGCCACACCTGGGACAGACAGACAGACAGACAGACACACTGGACCAATACGTAAGTCTCCTATGTGGAAGTGGTCACTTCATACGTACCTAAAATCAAACAACTTCACGTCATGAAAGTCAACTGCACAAAGTTGACCCAAAACAACCACAACAATCTTCAATAGCTGTGTTCTTTATTTCAAGCTACTGCAGTCATTTCTCATAATATGTATGAGTGCATGAATGTCCGTATGTTTGCTTAATGCAGTCCTCGGCTACTTCAATAAACCTGTATGGATGGAAGGTGCAAGGTTTAACGTCCCACTCGACACAATATACGTCATTTCGGAGACGTTCTTCCTAGCCAATCTCTGAAGAAGACTAAACTCAACAAAACTAACTTAGAGAATACAAAACCAAATTGATCTAAACTGATACGGCAACATACAAAAATAAACCCTTACAAAAACACACAAAACTCTAGGCTAAACCGAAATAAATATAAATTTAAGAACTGCTCATGTGTGTATACTGTCATGCAAAACACAGCACGCAGCAGTTCTGACAATACGCCCCCTTTACCTCCAGACAACCACCATAGCTCAGATGATGTCTATTGGAGGAGAGGGGGTGACTGAATGTATGCAACAACTACAACTACAACGACTACAACTACTACTACAACTTACCAGTTGTCCCAGACGATGGACGGTGGAAACCCAGGTGAGTGTGTTATTGGTCTGACCTGACTCACCGCGGGGCAGCCAAGCCGCCGCACTCCGTGGTAGATTGTACACACCACAAAGAACTCCATGTATCTGTAACATTACATATATCCAGCTGCTGCTGCTGCTACTATTATACCTGTTTAAAGGGCTCTTTTCCAGGACAATCTGGGTAAGCCGGTACCAGAAAGGTAAAACCAGTCTGGATTTAAATGAGACAAGAGATGAAGCAAACTCCAGTGCCTATGATTCACTTGATTCACATGACAAACGGCACTTTACAAATGTTTTACTTACTAATTACTTACATTCTGCTGCAGAACCAGGAACAAAAACAAATATAAAACTCCTCTGAACAGAAGAGACAGCTACAGCTCAACACTTACGGTCATCGGGCGTTCTCAGCTGCTGGCCCGATGGCCTGGAACTCACCCCCGGATTTTATCCGGGATCCAACGAGAGCACAGACTGTTTAGGCGTATACTTAAAACACACTTGTTCGAGAGATACTAGTGCATTCAGCACAATAGGGGTCTTAACGATTATGCGCTACATAAATCCACGCACTTGTGCCTTCAGTGCTTTGACGCTGTTGGTTGGGCGACAGGAAGGGCATCCGGCCCGTAAAAAACTGAGTGGTGGGGTGCTGGCATGGTCATCTATCTGGAGTGAGGTGCAGACTTGCATATGGCGCAGCTGATGCCACTGCCACTCACTGTCTCTTGCTTCAGTGAAATCCAGATTGGTTTTACCTTTCTGGTACTGGCTCACCTGGGTAGTCCCATAAAAAAGGGCCGTTAAACGGGTGTATGTAAATCCAAGTGCTCACTCATTGATCGATTTCATTCACTCACTCACTCAATCGATCACTGACAATAATGACAGACTGACGTGTTTTTCCACTGCGGTGGAAGCCGATGCGCGCTGCCAACGTGAACAATTAGATTCTCATGTAGACTCGTTACGTTCAGCAAATCTAGAAACATGCCAAAAACATAACCAGTCAAACACGTTCCTACAGCATTCATTTTATTTTATTTTACCAGCAACTCTCAGTAAGTTTGGTTTGGTTTGAGTAGAGTTTAACGCCCCACCCGACACAGTATAGGTCATTTCGGAGGCGATCTTCACAGCCAATCACTTAACTGATACTGACAAACAAAACAGTACAGGAAAATACAGATAAACAAACTCAATACAAATCAGAAAAGCAGACAACCTAAAATAAAGCAAAACTAAACTAACCTGGTTCAGTTGCCTCTTACAACACTCGGCCAGGAAACGAGGTGGGCTTATTCTACACCGCCCCCGAGCCCACACGGGGCACTCTCAGTAAGAGAACCGTGTTACAGCACTGATATCAGGTATCGTAATGCACTACTCCTCACTTCACTACTTTACTAGCCTGCTTCTTGATCACATATGTAAAAATAAAATAAATAACACAAAAATATTCACGTCTATTTTATTCTATTTCACATGTGCAGACAATTTAACTCACCGCGCTGCAGCGAGGTCGACTCGAAGCGGAACTCGGTGTGGAATGTGCGACAGTACATGTCGACCAGCGACTTGACGGACCTTGTCAGTTCCTCCAACGTCATGTGAAGATCATTCAGTGTCGAACCTCCCGCTGACGATGACCTTCAGATCAGAACGACTCGGTGGTGCATGGAGAATTTTACGATATTAAGAACAACTCTAAGTCAACAGCAAGCTGGTCGGAGAATGCATATGTATAGGCATGAATGCACACGTACATGCATGCACACTGTCACGCACTGATAGACAGATAACCCAAAAACTTAATGCATCCGGCCTCGCATCCACTGGACACGTGGAGACACGACAATATGAGGACAACGTAAGTGAGTGTTTTTCTACGGTGCCGCATATCAGAAGTCACAGAGCGCCGTGTTCATGCTTCCCAAAAAAATGTTCCTTCAGCTGTCGTCGGAACGGTCAGCAGGTGATGTCAGGATTACGCAGCTGGACTGGAAGAACTGTAACAATACTGAAAGCAAACGGCTGCATTGCTGCTGCCACCTACCGAATAACTTTGATTCACACCAAATATTCCCTGTACTTCACAATGGGATGCGACATGCCCTAAAAATTGCCCCTTCCATTGAGGAATCCGCGCCTCATCCAAATCCATATAACAAGTGGCATCTCGATCAGTTCATCTACTCTGGCAGGGCTCACAGCCGTGACCAACAGACAGAATAATAGGCCGCATCTTATGCTATGCATAGTGGCCCGGATTAATAATAAATAACCACATCATAACTGCAGAGGAACGTCCAGCTGATACATGCTGATCTAAACTGGGTGACGCAATGGCAATACACACACCCGAATAACGGCCCTTTCCCGGACTATCCAGGTGAGCCGGTACCACAAAGGTAAAACCAATCTGGATTTTACTGAAGCAAGAGACAGTGAGTGGCAGTGGCATCAGCTGGGCCATATGCAAGACTGCACCTCGTTCCAGACAGATAACCATGCCAGCACCCCACCACTCAGGTTTTACAGGCCGGATGCCCTTCCTGCCACCCAACCAACAGCATCAAAGCACTGAAGGCAAAGCAATGGTACTACGTGATAATAAATAAGAAAATGGCAGAAATGACCAACAAGCCAGCTAATACCGTGAGCAGCAGGAGCATCTACTAGCGGTGCTGCTGCTTGCCGACGACGTTCTGCAGATGATGCTGACAGACTGTAACATGCAACAGCATCTATCATTATCAGCACAAATAACAAAGACAGACAGACAGACAGACAGAAATTATACAAATCAAAACAAACAACAATAACTCCAAAAGCAAATTTGCAAGTTGTAACAGATTTGCCAAAAAGCTCGTCGGAATCAAATCGTTGCCCAAAGTTCCACGCTTTACTGTTAACAGTATACAGCGGATCGAAATCGGCCAAGTCCATGTAGACCGGATCGAGCTGGTAAGATCCATCATCGGTCGAAAAATCCATTAGATCCGAGCCTGTGTTGCTGCTTGCTGATCTGCATTACTTTCGTTAACGGCATAACGTATTTGTAAGGCTGTGTATTTTCCCGGGACTTTTTATTTATCAATTACCTGACAGTTCCCTGACGGATGTCAAATTCTGACTTTTCCAGGTTTTCCAGTCGAGTGTGTAAAATTTCTTACATTATTACAGAGCAATACACACAGACACACTCTCTGTCTAGTCGGGTGGCTGTAGGTCAGACCACTCGACCACAAGTCCTGCGCCAACTCCAACAGTTCAGCCGTGTCACTTCCTGTCAGCTTGTGGATGCAATGGATGTAGTTCATTACTTTCTACTACACACCAGTAGGTGGCTTGTTAGCTGAGTGGTTAGCGTGCTGGACTCAGGCGCAGAAGGGCCCGGGTTCAAATCGCAGCCGCGACGATGTCGGGTAACAGTCTTAGGCAAACTGTTCACACCCATCATGCCTCTGTTCACCAAGCAGCAAAATTGGTAGCAGCCCTCTTAAGGGTTGTGGGGGTAACTGCAGGCCTGGAGGAAAGTAATGGCAGCCTACTGCCGGGTTTATGACTCACGTCACCTGCAGGCTGACTGCCAAGAACCGGGATCAGCTCCGGAACACTACACTCAGTAATCGAGTATAAGCTACCTTTACTTTTTTACACACCAGTAACAACAAGTCAGCCACCTACCTTGGCTGTAAACATGGCACTGCCCGCAGTCTGTCAAAGCTGCTCCTGCACTGCTGCAACGGAACAGATGGACAGACAGACATACGCCCGACTGTTACATAGACCCTGCTCCGCACAATGTGTCAATAAACAGCATACTGAGCTGACATCAAGAATGAAACCTGAACGTCGGCGACGACGGACGTCAGGCGTTTGACGGCCTTGGCAATGTCGATGGTTTCAACGTGGTGTAAGTTAGTACAGATCATCTTCACTATCTGAATCACCGCCTGACAGCGCGTCGACTTGTCAGACGCATTCTAGCACATGCCAAACACACACACGGCCATACCTGTGATCCCGCCAACGTGACCAGTCGAACCCACTTAAGTTAATGGCACTGGGACCTAATCATGAGCATCTACTTAGGCAGAGTGTGCACTTATCCTGTTTTATACTTTATACTGAGTCTAAACGAGACCAGACAAGTGATATATATTTAAGCGGGTTATACACTTAAGCAGTATTCACTTAGGGAGGTGTGAATTCATATACACATAAATGTAATTCATCATCCTTATGACCAACACATGCGCATTAAACGCTCCATAATAATAATACATTACTTCCTCCGTCCCTTCTCATACTCTCAGCATGCAAGCGTGGTTTGGCATGCAAACACGGGCTGCTAAGCACTGTGACCTGCGGCCCACGCTTGTCATGGCAAAGAGCCAAAGGTAAATTCAAATACCACCATCATATCAGACATGTTTGGCTGTGTAAAACAACAACTCATACTAATAACTTGAGCACAACCTGGTAAGCCAGTGTCAGAAAGAACACTCAACCCCCACTCGCTTCTAGCTGCTAAGAATATGGACAAGATAATACGGAACTGCAATTATTCCAGATGAAACTGTGCTTTTTAACAGTACGTTTTTTGCTAGTCACAAACCATGCTGATGCCAACTAAGTCCAATGCTGATAATAAATTATAAGAGAAAACAACTAATTACAAGAGAATTCTCTGCCAATTACCTGTATCGTGGCGTCGCGGAGTTTTTCGACCTCCTTGTAAAACGACTCAATCAGAATATTCAACTTGTCCTTGCTGATACGGAGACTGCCAGAGGAGTCGTCCTGTGACTTGGACTTTGGCACAAACACAGGCGACGTCTCGTCCTCAGCCTATATCAACAAGTCTGTGTTCAGCTTCTACACTGTGAGTCAAAAAAAACAAGACATCTAACTCTTGCCCATAACTTCACCAAATAGTGACCGATTTTCCAAATTCTTTTACTGTTAGACTCAGTAGGAAATTTGTAACAAAGTCATGAACAAATACCCCCAACACACCCTAAATGTGTCGCTACATTACCTTGTGAAATATCTGTGTTCAAAAAATCACCAATCTTAAGGAGTAAGTAAAGCAAACTGTTATGCAAGACTTAGCCACTCAAACACTGTTTTAAAATAAATGTCTGGAGAAATAAGCATTACTTAATTCACTAAAAGTTGTTTACATCAGCCATATAAAAAATCCCATGACCCACTGTACACAACAAAGAAAAACTGTCGCAGCAAAATGTCGTACATGATCAGCAGTTGATCAGTCACAGACGGCGTCAGTCTGTCAGTCAGTAAGTAAGTCAATTCTGGTCTACAGCAGTTTGATATTTGTTGATAATTAACTTACATTAATCTGCCTGTAAACATAGCAACGCTTAATAACAGTTTCTGTCTGTAATACACAAGTTATTCAACTTATCTGGCGAGATCTGCATCATTGAGGACAAAACTGCAAGGCGAATGGGGTATATGACACAGTCAACAATTTTGCGGTAACTTCGCCAGATGTTCACCAATCTTACAAATTCTTTTACCAGCAGATTGAATGATAAATGTGTAGAAAAGTAACTCATCGCACCTTAAATTCTTGGCTATATTACCTTGTGATTCATCATTAATTGCAATACGTATTTCAGAATGATGCCATTTTTTTCTGCATTCATATTTCACAAGGTAGTGTAGCGACATGTTGAAAGCGTGGTGGAATATTTAAACATAAATTTGTTGCAAATTTACTACTGAGTTGGCTAGTGAAAAAAATTTTAAAAATCGGATAATAGTTAGTGAAGTTTTGGCCAAGAGTTTGGTGTCTTGTTTTTTTGACTCACGGTGTACATACGCTGACAACGTGGCACTGCCCGCATTCGTCTGCCATTGCTACCATGCAGCTGCTGCTGACTGCCGGCTGTGCAGCAATCGATCGATATCTCCTACCTGCCTGGCTCACAGCAGCAAACCCACCACAGGGTGCCAACGCAGGCAAATGGGACAGACAGACAGACGAACATCATACCATTACATAAGCGTTTTTCAGTTACACAGACGCATACCATGCAGGCATTGCTAATAAGTAAGCAAACCGTATGGCTTATTGTAGCTACGAGGCTGGATGTGTTACAACTGTAAAACAGCAGGCAGAACAAGTGACTGGAAGAGTGAAATGACACCAACAGCATGACTCTCGCTCACACCAGTTAACCCAATACAAGAGTCCAGCGACAAATCAGCACGGGTGCGCCGGTACCAGAAGAAACATTCACCCGCTGACACCCGTGAGGAGGAAGAAGAAGGATTCACACAGACAACAAGGTCCACTGCGTGGACGCTCATCACCATCATGGTGCTTTGAGCCAGCGAGGTTGTTACACACAATTCAGCCAGCATACAACCAAAGTCGGCCGGATGCAGCTACCTAGTGAAATGACTGGAAAACAAAGACATAATTTTTAAAGTAAATTTGTAAATGCAGCAGTTTGGTGTCTTATTACTATAGTCTAATGCCAGTACTACAGTGCTTTGACTCTGTTGGTTGGGTGGCGGGAAGGGCATCCGGCCTGTAAAAACTGAGTGGTGAGGTGCTGGCATTGTTATCTGTCCGTAGTGATGTGTAGACTTGCATATGGCCCAGCTGATGCCACTGCCACTCATTCACTGTCTCTCACTTCAGTAAAATCCAGATTGGTTTTACCTTTCTGGTACCGGCTTACCCAGGTAGTCCCAGAAAAAGGGCCGTTAAATGGGTGTGTGTGTGTGTCTAATGCCAGTACTGTTCGATATATCTATTTAGTTAAGTTACCCAGTAGTTATGTTTGTCTGTTTCTAATTCGCTACTGCTCTTAGCACACCAGTGAATAAATATTATCCCGCATGCATGCAAGTGATGGTTGTCTAAGGCCGATACCGTGCGCTGGAACGGCTTGGGTATGGAGTCGACGTGGACGATGACGAACTTGATGTCGTGGTCGAGGTTCAGACACTGTTGAACGTACTCGTAATCAGCCAGCACCGAGTTACTGACAACATATATCACGCATTAGCAGCTGCTGCTACTGCTACCAGTACGTCCCTCCCCTCAAAATCCAATCCACACCTCACTGCGGTGAGGGGAGTGGCAACATCCAAGTAGAGGACTGCCTGCTAGAGCTATGCCATCAGTGATGAAGGTGCTTACACCGAAGGATCACCTTGGGCGAGGTGGATTGGTCTAGCAGGAACCTCGAACGGACGGCTAACGTGGGCTCTGGTGAAGCAGTCGCAAGCCGCTGACGCGGGCGGAATGGTCATCAACTAAGATGCCATCTCTGGCCTGCTTGCTGCGCCAGCAGTCTCCAGTTGCACGTCTCCGCAACGAGTCTGCTGACAATGGTCGCTGCTGGAAGAGAGAGTGGGACTGGTCTGCACAAGCTTTTCCCACTTTAATCCACTCATCGTGACGGCGGATCGAATCAGTCCAACAACAACTGTAGTCAGCTAGCAGTAAGTTACTGACAACATACATCACCAGGCTACTAGCACTAGTAGTTGGCGGCATGGCATAGTGGTTAGTGAAGTTCGTCGCATGAATGAAGTTAACGCACACTGGGCCCGGTTACTACCTGGATGGGTGACCGTCTTCGGGCGGGTATACCATCTCGGTATGTAACAAGTCAACTAGGTCAACTCAGCCTTGCATCCCTCCAGGGTCGCTTAATCGAGTACCAGCTTCGGCTGGGGTAAGGGCGGGAATGTCACCTCTGCCGGGTGGCAGGTAACACTGTGATCTCACAAGTGACAAAGCACTGAAAGAAACTAAAGAACGGTGTTCATTAAACGTAAACCAATGCCGAAGAGATCAGCACGCACGCGCACGTGCACGTGCACGTGCACGCGCACGCACACACACACACACGTTTAACAGCCCTATTTCCGGGACTACCCGGGTGAACCGGTACCACAAAGGTAAAGCCAATCTTGATTTTACTGAAGCAAGAGACAGTGAGTGGCTGGGCCATATGCAAGCCTGCATCTCGCTCCAGACAGATAACCATGCCAGCACCTTACCACTCAAGTTTTTTACAGGCCGGATGCCCTTCCTGCCACCCAACCAACAGCGTCAAAGCACTGAAGGCAACAGAAGAGATCAGCAATAACCAATAAACTAACGGACAGCATTAGAATGTGCTGAAGCAATATTGTAACGTGGTTAACCCAACCAAGAGTGTCAGATCACTTGAGGAGACAGCAGCTGTTCATTAACTGCAGACAACAGTCGCAGTACAACTCCAGTAATTCACAACATACTTGAGCAGGTACTCAGAGAGGCCGTGGACTCGGAACATAAACTTGTCAACAAGTCCTGGACCATCAGTGACCGTTGCCAGCACGTGACTGATCACGTGACCAACCATAGAGTTCACTGAAACATAGATACATCACACCAGCACGTGACTGATCACGTGACCAACCACAGAGTTCACTGAAACATAGATACATCACACCAGCACGTGACTGATCACGTGACCAACCACAGAGTTCACTGAAACATAGATACATCACACCAGCATGTGATCGATCATGTAACCAACCACGGAGTTCACTGAAACATAGATACATCACATCGGCGACATACAATAACAAAAAGCTCTGCAATTGCAGGCAAGCCGCACGATGTGCTGTGTCAGTCAAAATCTTGTCAACTGCTACACAACTGTAGGAACAAATGTACAATGAATTGAAGTAATAGGAGTTAGAGGGTTACAGTCGACCGACATGTAATAAACTATGCGTGCTCATTCACCCACGATGCAAAGACCATTTTGTGATCCACATGCTCGACCATTGACGAGTTATGTTGACAACACAATCAACTTGCCATCGCAAAAGTTTAAGTCCAGAGTTTGGGAAAGTTCCAGAGAGAAGTACTCTTATTTTTGAAGATATCCGAATTTCCTTATAATCCAGCATTTATTGCTGGCATACTAAACATATGATTTGATGTGATTATGTTTTTGTCAAATAATATCGAGACTAAATGGTCAAAATCTGACACACTACTTGCAAATAACAGGTTGTGTGCATTTGAGAGAGCAAGTGAATTATGCCAACAGACTGTCGCAATCACAGCATACGATTAACTGACAAAAATCAATCCGTTACTTTCAAGCTTAGTTGATTAATCGTAATAATCGACGTCAACCGACCGTCGCAGGTAAACATGACAGGTTCAGTGATGAAGTCTCCAGACACGACAGTCTTGACGGTGAGCTTGTTGTAAGGGACGTGAGTCGTACGTGGACTTATGACAACACCAGGGTTAGTGTCCATATCCTCCACTTGGAACTGAGACTTTATCCTACACACACCACACATACAACAACAACAACAACAACCATTTAACGGCCTCTTTTCCAGGACAACCTGGGTAAGCCGGTACCAGAAAGGTAAAACCAATCTGGATTTTACTGGAGCGAGAGACAGTGAGTGGCA
>Ga0126328_10000343_pt1 | contig 10495 bp, 6 predicted proteins | sample InaspJWI13metaG_FD_97003 | JGI IMG/M metagenome (GOLD analysis project Ga0126328, IMG submission 97003) | Marine gutless worms symbiont microbial communities from Oahu, Hawaii - Inanidrilus sp. 1 OAHU.JWI-13 metaG | ecosystem: Host-associated > Annelida > Digestive system > Unclassified | place... | reverse complement strand
ACGACTCAAGGCCGACCGCCGTTGATGTTACCGGACATTTATCCCCATGCATCCGGACATCTGGTCCTCCCCCATACAACTGCCGTCGCAGACATCTGTCCACCCGGTTAGAGTTAGCGTTCAGAGTTACAATAACAGAGTGACTGCAGGTCGCAGTGGCCTAGTGGTTAGCGCGTCCGACTGCGGTTTGAGAGGACCCGGGTTCGAATCTCACTGTGGACGGTTGTGTTTGTCGCGGCGGCCACTGCGATATGCAGCCTTGAGCACGGGCTGCGCACCTCTACTGCAGTGCCCAGGTCAACCCAGCCTTGCATCGTTCCTGGGTCGCGAAATCAAGTACCAACTTCAGCTGCGGTAAGGATGGAATGACACATCTGCTGGGTAGCAGGTAACGCCGTGTGATCCTCATGGAAAGTGAGTTCCCGTAGCGACGAGGCCGGGTTGCATTACCTTTGCGAACCGCTATACCGCCTTTACTTGAGGTGACTTTACTTACTTTTACTTACAAGGACGCACGCGCGCACACACACACGCAAACACACGTTTAAAGGCCCTTTTTCCGGGACCACCCGGGTTAGCCGGTACCAGAAAGATAAAACCAATCAAGCAAGAAACAGTGAGTGGCAGTGGCATCAGCTGGGCCGTATGCAAGTCTGCACCTCGCTCCAGGCAGATAACCACCCCAGCACCCCACCACTCAGTTTTTTAAAGGCCGGACGCCCTTCTTGACGCCCAACCAACAGCGTCAAAGCACTGAATTGAACTGAACTCAAGTGCCGATCACGTGCTTTCCCTTCCAGTGAAAGCGTTCAAAGCGCACGACATGCACAAGCCGTAAACTGGATTGACATAGACATGCTCAGAACTCGTGGTCAGTTCAGGTCAGTTCAGTTCACGTGCTATGAATGTAAACAAGCCTTTATGATAATGGGTCAAGATTAGGATTTGGGATTAGGTTTTTAACAAAGTCAGACTTAGTGTTAGGCGTTATGGTATAGGGTTAGATTAGGCTTACGGTTAGGTCTGCGGATGGCAGTTGCCGACCGCGTTAGCAGAGCAGATGCTGCAATCGTCCTGTCTGTCCATTTGCTTTCACTCTATAATTTATTTTAAACCAACTGACCTTTGACCTTGATGTTTTGCGTGTGTATGGATGGGTCACGATAATAGCCTGTAAAAAAGGTAAAGGTAGCCAATACTCGATTGCCGAGCGAAGGATTCCGGAGCTGATCCCGATTCTTGGCAGCGTTATTCATAAACCCGGCGGTAGGCTGCCATTACTTTCCGCCAGGCCCGCAGTTACCCTCGCAACCCTTAAGAGGGCTGCTACCAAATTCGCTGCTTGGTGAACAGAGGCACGATGGATGTGAACAGTTTGCCTAAGACTGTTACCCGACAGCGTCGCGGCTGCGATTTGAACCCAGGACCTTTTGCGCCTGAGTGCAGTGCGCTAACCACTCGGGTACCGAGCCTACACCGACTTGAAAGTCGAGGTCATAGGTCAATGCTAAGGTTGGTTGAGGGTTAGGGTTAGCAAGGTAGAGAAATCGGAATCTGTAGCGTTCGTGGTAACGCGGCCGGTCTGATCTAGAGATGACCGAAAATGGAGTTTTACGTTCCCATTCCCTCCAATTCCCATGCAGTCAATTCCAATTCCTTCCCATTTCCTTTCGGAAGTTTAACTCTTATCCCACGGGATTCCCATTCCAATTGAAATCCAATTTCCATGGTCATCTGTAGTCTGAACTCGATCTTCGACCGGGGGCAGCATTCTAGTTTTCGGAGAAACGTGTGTCCTGGGGGCAGATGTCCGGGCCGGGCCGGGTTAGGGACAGCGTTCGACGGTCGACGTCGGCTGGACCTCTGGGTTCGCTCGTCTATGATGGAGACGCGATGGAACCGACCGAGGCTCCGCCGGACGCTCGATCGGTTGGTCGGCGAGGAGTTGATCGGGCAAGACGGCGCGGCCTCCCCGTATCCAGGCGGCCGTGGCGAGGAGACGGCGGCGTTTCAAGGCGTCGACGACGCGTCCCTAATCCGACGACGCCGCCGACGCCGAGATTAAAGCCGCCGCCGCCGCAAACGCACTTAGCCACTGCATCTTATCGATCGACCACCCATCGAGCTTCGGATATATACACACAGTCGGTGTCCAAACAATTGGAGCCCCGAATAACACCCTCCTGGACATCACAAAAAAAAGACCGGCGCGGACACCTAAAACCCTGATTACGGGTAGGGTTTATGATTAGCGGAGTGGCGTAGAGGTAGTCGTTGGGCAGTATCAAAGAAGTTACTCTACATCGACCCCGGTTAGTACTGGAATGGGTGACCGTCTTCGGGTGGGTATACTATCTCAATATACATACCACTACCAACCAACTAGGCCAACTCAGCCCTGCATCGTTCCGGGGTCGCGTCGCTGTATCGAGTACCAACTTTGGCTGGGGTAAAGGCGGGAATGTCACCTCCGCCTGTGATCCAATATAAACTTAGCATGTGAGTTCCAGTAGCGGTGAAGCTGTTTCTGCTATACTCCGTTTACTTCACTTTACTTTACTTCAAGGTTAGGGTAAGGGTATAGGTAATGCTTAGGATTAGTAAAGTTAGGTTGAGGGTTATTGGGGTCATGGTTACGGTTATGGGTTAGGTTTGGGGTGGTTAGGGTTCAAATCGCAGTCACGACGCTGTCGGGTAACAGTCTTAGGCAAACTGTTCACAATCATCGTGCTCTGTTCGCCAAGCAGCAAAATTGGTAGCAGCCCTCTTAAGGGTTGCGGGGGTAACTAGAGGCCTGGCGGAAAGTAATGGCAGCCTACCGCCGGGTTTATGATTCACGTCACCTGCAGGCTGACTGCAAAGAACCGGGATCAGCTCCGGAACCCTACGCTCGATAATCGAGTATGGGCTACCATTTTAGGGTTAGGTCCGGGGGCAGAGGTGTTTGGGGTGCATTTGTCCTACATTCACACGCGCGTGCGCGCTGAGGCAGACATGATACGACGGGGATGAAGAAAGATTACGACGAGAAAACACGCACGCGGACAGATGGTGATGACAGTCTGCTCACGTGCACCGGACAATCCTTCTCGCCAAACTCGCAGCTGTCTCGTCTGCCTTCTGCATACACGCAGCCGTGTCTGCACCGAGAAGTGTGCTGCGTAAGAACAAAGTCTGGTCCGATTCCGGACGACAAAATCAGGCTTTGGTTTTAAGCCGCAACGCGTGCACAGCACAGATGCGGCCTACTGCTATCGATGTCGCACGTTTCGTGGTCTGTCGTCTGTCTGTGTGCTGAGAAGAACGTCTGCGAAGTAAAACCGAACTCAATAACTTAGTGCCTTTTGTAGCGACTAAGAGATCCCAGGACAGTACACACACGTTCCTGACTTGAAGCAAAACTGGCGTAGGCATTTGAAAGTCAAGAGATAAAAGATCGCGAGCCGTACAAAGTCGAGATAATAAATTTACCAGAACCACTTCAGGCAGGAGGTTAAACAAGATTGCGTTTCTGCGTTGGTTTGTCTGTTTGTCAGCAGGATCATCCAACAAGAGCTCAACGATTGCTAATATGACCGACCTTACACAGCACAGCAAGAGCCGCTGAGTCCAATACCACACTTTCCAGGGTCCAAGGAGGTCGGTATTTCTGTGGCGAATCCAGCCCGTTTAACACAATTAACTGCCGTGTCAGCGGCCACGGAAAGGGAGACTTTCTTCCGATGGTGACAGCTGAAGAAAATGTTGCTGCCGGTTGTTACTTATTTGCAGTACGGTATTAAATTCAGGTATGCGGTCACTGTCGGCCATCTCATTCTCAGCTGGAGTTCTTGAGCTCTCGTTTAGTTTTCGTGGTCGCACCGCGGTGTCGTCAGTTCATCAGTGGAATGCGACGTCACAAGTGGATAATAACATTTAAATGCTTAACGTCAGTCGCAGCAGCCGATGGCCTTCGGTAGCGATGGACTCGACGGTTTCACAGACTACCGCTCTTTACTACTACCAGCCGCCAGCCTAGAATATTAACTTGAGAGAACAAGACCGAGTGCTGGTAATAGCCGCATCGTCATGTCGACTGTCGAAGTCAGTAGGCGTGAAAGGCGATTTCGGGGACACTTCCGGTCATCGGAGCAGCACGCAGATGGCTGCGTTTGACTGGCAAGGTATGACTTCCTATTAGCGTTCTATTGTGACCTTAGGTCTACAGTAGGTGGAAACGATGTCGAGTAACAAGCTATTGAAGTCAGTAGAACCGTAATCCACAAATACAAAAACAAGAAAAAACGTTATGGGGTATTTTATGAGCCGCTTTCGTCATGGAGAAGGTTTAATTGTCCCCAGAGTGTTCCATGCGACAGCTGAGTATAACTGTTTGAATTCTGTGTAATGACGTTCATGTGTGCACTAATTTAGCATTACTCACAGCATTAGATACATGTACCGATCAATAAAAGGTCAGCGAGAAAAACAATAAGAAGATAAACATGCGAAAAGGAAACAAACTATAAAAGGGATGTAATGGGAGAAGGGAGGATTCTTGCTTTTACGAGTTGGTTTAGTTTTTGCTTCAGAATAGTAAAGTGCTGCTTTATTGTGCAAAAGCTTTTATTTAAAACTTTGCAGCAGGTGAAATAACCTCAAAGGTCGCTTAAATGGCAGTGCCTATTTGCGACTTGTTGACTTATTGTAAACATATCTTTATCTGGCATAAATTCCGAGTTATGGCCACTTGTTTCACCACTTTTTGCTGCGTTATGAGAGTAAAAATTATCCACATGATTTCTTGACAGACGGACCTGCTATATCACCTTCGGTACACGCTGCATATGACACCTGATAACAAATGGTCAAAATAGTATAACGTAAAGCCGGGCACAAACCATTTAATCGTATTCGCTAGGTGGCGCCAATGCACACCCACGTCTAATACATGGTTCCTTTGGTCCTCACAAGTCTGCCCCGAAAGGAATCTCCATCAGTTCATCCGTTTTTTCAGGTCTCACCTGTGTACCCAACACAGATAAACACACACAGACAGACAGATAGGACGTGCGACATGTGCAGGAATAGGCCGCGTCTATGCGAAGCATGCTATGCGGCCCCAAATGTAACGTCGACTACTCTGAAAGGCTCCGCCGTGTACCACAAATCCACGAGAAATCGAAGTAATGGAGTTTAAGACAAAGTGAGCATCTGTCAGGCCGTATACCACTGATGCCAGTCGAAACCAAGCCGTTGAGACCGAGACCAAAACCAAAATTTTGATCTCGAGACCAGTCATAACTCGATACTTCAACGACTCGATGTCGTCTACGATTGGTGTCAAGTCTGTCCGTCCTTCACGGCGCGTCAGCAACGTCGTCGTCGTCTCGTCTTTGCGCGACGTTGACACTTTTCTAGAGCCAAACACATGTCTGGCGTGCATTCACTGTCGTCATGCTGCGGACGCCCAATGTCTACTCAGCCCTGTCGAACGTTGGAAAGTTGCTCCCCCTTCCGGTCATCTTCCCCGGTCCTAACCCCATACCATCAACTAACCCAAAATTTAACATAAAATTTAACCTAACCCAAATTCTGACCCTAAACCCAGACCGTAACTCGAACTCCAATCCTTGAAAACGCTAACCGTTAACACTAACCCTAACCCTATTAGCCACAACTATATCGCTAAGAACTAATCCTAGCAATAAATCCCAACCCTAGCCGGTAACTGAACGCGGGGGCAGGTGTCCTAGATAGCGGGCACTTGCTGGGGCTGAGAAACATCCGGACACGAGCTTACTTGTCACAGCAACGACGCGAACGATGATCGGTCCCACGCATTCGATCGACCAACAGTACAGCACGTGACTCTACGTGAGTCGGCCGGCCGGTTGCTGCTGCTGCTGCTGTTGTTGCTGTTGTTGATGGCGTGCGCACCAAGTCGTCACAGAGTACGTCTTGCCAGTGCGACCGACTTGCCCGGAAAAGTTGACAGTGTGGAGAGGAAGTGGTTGGGTGGTAGCGAGAATTTCCAGTCGTGCGTGACTGTAGAGTGCTGCTGCTGCTGCTGCCGGTGCTGTCGGTGATTTTGCTGATTCAGTGAGCGTTGGCGCCGGCCGCTAACGCGCTTACGCAACGCATTAACGTGCGCTAACGAGATCTGTCGCGCGCGAGTCCAGACTCCGACGAAGCGAGTTTTTGTACGAGCATTTTGCGTCGCCGTGTAATCGAAAATAAAAACACGTAGCTGCAAAACACGTCGTTATGAGGCTGAGGCTTAGTCGCGTCTGTGTGCTGTATAAATCCGTATTCGCCGACTAGTGGTATCATCAGAAAAAAACAGAGTAACGCATACGGAAAGCAGAAGCAAAGCAGAAGAAGCGGAATACACGTCGAAGGTAATCCTGCAAATTACTATTTATTTTAGGCCGATTTCTTACACAAATATCAGCATTAACCCTAACCATAACCATAACTGTACTAAACATACTAACCCTACATAATGACCGATGGCGTTAGCGAGAAACACAATGAACTCGGTCGTGTCTGTCCGTCCGTTTGTTTCCACTCCTCGATTTTTTGCATGCGCGTGGATAGCTCATGACAATAGCTCGTCGAGGATTGAAAATCAAAGTCATAGACTCGTGGGTCAAGGTCATAGACCTGTAGGTCAAGGTCAAGATCAGTGCTACGGTTAGGGTTAGAGTAAACACGGATGGTAATGCGGGTGGTCCGACGGGTGGTCGGGCGACAAAATGATAGCGACAACTGGCTAGACGCAAGAGCGGCTATGGCACATATGCGGTCGGTATGTAGTCGATCCACGATCGAGGGCAGTTTTTCTAGTTTAGCCAAGTAATTCGCAGGTTTACCGACGTCGACTGAAGACTGAAGTTGCGCGGTGATGTCGACGTCGTCGTCGCCTCGCCGAGGCAACTCTCGTCGTCACAGCATGGCGCTCGGAGCGCTGAGCGGCGCCGGCACTGCGGCCAACGCCGCCGCCGCCGCCGTCGCCGCCGCGAGCGCGGCTCCTTCGACCGCCTCGCCGCCGACGCGAGCGAGCTTCGCGGCGCGCGGTCGCCGTCAGTCGGAGGCGCCGGGTCGCAAGCGGTCGGTGGCGCTGCGCCGGCACCACGCCTGGACGCTCAAGTACCACGACTTCGTGCCCGACACGCTCGACTTCAGCGCCAGTCGCAGCTTCACCAGTTCCAAGCCGGAGAAGTTCCAGTGAGTATACGCGGACGAGACCCCCCCCCGTGTTTAGGCAGTGCGCTCGAAGGCTGACGACATGGGAACGAAAGTGTGCCGATACGATTGGCACAGTGCTGGTTCCCTGGGCTGGCCATTTCCAATACTAAAATATAAATATCTTCTTCAAAATAAATATACGGAAGCAATTTTCTCAAACAAAATGCTTATTGCGGTTAAAAAAATAAACTTAACGTGTTATTTATTATAAATTTTCGGCACGTTTTTGTTCCCTATCAAACTTAATCTACCGCACTGATCCAAGAACAAAAAAACACAGAAGAAGAAACTAAAACTATAAGTAGGCGGCAAGCCGGTCGGAGAACGCCTTCGCCCGGACTCACGTACTGACGCATGTACGCACAGACGGACGGACAATGCGAAAACATAATGCCGCCGCTGCCCATGGATAGGGTGTAATGGGCGGCGGAGGCGTAAACAACAAAAGCCGATTTAGCTCAGAAAAGTATGCGCAGCGTCGGCGCGTTTTCCTAGTAGTGAATAAGTGAGTAGTTTTATGACGACACGCAGGCAAGTTTTAGGCTGTTCGGTGCACTGAAAAGTTGAATAAGAATGAAATCAGGTAATTGCTAACAAACGGTAAAACGATATGTAAAACAAAGTTAGGCCTACTATGGATTTGAAATAACAGACAGTACAGCTGATTATAATCTCGTAGAACACGTTGCCTTATTACAACCGTATGTCTTCGCCCAATGGACGACACTACGCTTGTACTGTTATCACCAACCGTATTCTCGAATATTACCCTACTAACCTAACCATAACCTTACTAAGCATAACTCTGCTGACCCTAACCGTAAGAGGTGGTACATGTCAGTGTCGTCTACATTACTGACAAATACAGAGTTTTCGGGAAATTTTTAGTTGGTACCGAATTTTTCATTCTCAGAATCTTCCGAACTGGCGCGAAATAAATCGGTACATTAGTATTCTCACATTTCCAGTCGACGCGATCAACTTACATGTAGCCTAGGAAGGCCATCATATCCTGATCCATTCGTAGTTATGGCTCTCGAGTTTATTATGGATAGGCTATTATTGAACCGTTTGAGTTCTCCTTTGATTAATGGTCTGGTCTATACGATATTGGCTTGGCGTCTCCCAGTGCACCATAGCAGATCTCGTTGACTGACTGATTGATTGATTTATCGACTCACTGCCAGCGTTAATGGACAATTATACCGGTGAGCGACACGGCACGCAAAGAACCGCCACCATATCGGCCACACCAGGCCTTCACCCTTCACCACGGACATTTCCGTCCAGGTTCCGCCCAAGGTAGGAAGCTGAGTTGGCCTGAGCACGCAGTAGCTTGTCAGCTTGCTGAAGGTTGCTGGCATTGATCCGAATGTACTCGAGTGTAGCGAATTGATACATCGGCGATGTCGCACTATCGGCCTGTTGGTCGATAGTAACCGATACGACACTGCGACAACTTACCATAACGCTGACGTTAACTCTAACCCCAAACCCTAATTTCTGACTATTTTTGCACGAAAAAAAACATTTGCAACCCGAGATAAACACGCTGCTAATGACGTCGATGTGATTCCCTATGTCTTGAACGCCGATCGGGCCGATAGGCCGATGCATTAATTAGTTACACGCTAGTACTATACCCTACTGTACCAACATAGACGATTGCCACAGAGACAGAAATTTGCGTGCAAGTACAAAGATTCTACACGCAGCGATGTCCCAGCAGAGTAGAGTCGTGTCGCGAGTCCAGTTCGCTATCGCTATACTACCATGCCGTGCGCAGTGGCCTCACTGGTGCATGTGTCGCCTCTCAAGCTGTGTTCACAGCAGACGAACTGAACTGAACTGAACTGCAGTTCGCGAACTGGAATTCATCGAACTGCAGTGCGCGCCACTGCAGCCCTGCAGCCAATCAACTTCGTGATGCTGACGTGAGTGACCAATAACGCGTCGTGTAACCGGGCCAACTTGGTGCAGGTCAGTTCAGTTCAGTTCGTCGGCTGTGAACACGGATTTAGCCTCCTGCATACCGGAGACCCGGATGACAAAGTACTGCGGTGCTACTAAAGGTCGTTGGTAGTTGGTACAGTACACTGTATCTTGATTAAAAGGGGTACGTCGACTTTCGCAAGTGCTGTCAACGTCAGTTTAGTTCGACCGACGACCGTCGACAGTTTATCAGACTGAGTATCAACCTGTAAGTAAGTAAGTAAGTAACAAGTGTATAGCAGTTCGCAAGGTTGCCACACCGCTACGGGAACTCACATGCCACATGGGATTACACAGTGTTACCTGTCTTCACAAGTTGTGTTTTCAAGACGGGTGAAGAGGTTGAGCTGGTTTGTGGTAGTCACAAACGCTTCCCTTGACTTATCCTACATAAGGGAATTCAGGTGTCTCCAGAAATGTTCTTCCCTTTGTTACTGTTTCTGAAACTCAGGACTTGGAAAAATTCCAGCATGGTACATCAACCACTGCAAATGGTGTTAACTTAGTTCAGTGATTGACCATCGCCATTTTTAACACAGCTGTGTTCATCCATTGTAGCTGGGACTTTTTGTTCGCAGGTTTGTGTTTTAACTTTTACTGATATCAGTTTTGTTGTGTAGAGTGGTCCTGGCGTACTTGGAACAAGTCCGGTTATGTTTTCACCATCAGCACAGCCTTATTATGCTCCACAACACATGCAGTTTGGACCTCAAAATACTGTGCTTGTGCCAGGTTTGTGAAGTCCCATGTAGTGTTTTATAAGATCAAAATGCAGAAATTCCTGTGATGACTGGTGTAGACTATATTGTGATTATGATCTTTTTTAGTCTCAGTCGAGGAGCGGGGCATTTGCTGTTGATATTATGAACATACCTTTACAACGATTCTGTCATCTTGTCCTAGTCTGTTCACTTGTCATTAAGCAATGGCTGTCTTGTTCTTGACTGATGATCCGAGTGCTGGGATGTGGAATGCAGTTGCAGTTCAAGCACCTGGCATCGGCACTGCAGTACGCTACAGCAGCTCGACCACTTCTTCCAGTCAGTTGCCATCAGCGAGGGCTTCACATCCTTCAGCTCAGCCTACTCTATCCATGCCACTGCAGCGACCAGCACAGACCTTGTGCTCAACTAGTGTGATGACATCACCGCGAATGACTGCCACTCAACGACAGCCAGTCATCATGCCAGGGCATGCTGGCCCAGTCTTTGTGGGACAGTTCGGTATGTTACCTGTGCCATCATAGTTTCTTTCAACAAGTTCTAGGGATTTT
>Ga0126328_10000342_pt1 | contig 10511 bp, 4 predicted proteins | sample InaspJWI13metaG_FD_97003 | JGI IMG/M metagenome (GOLD analysis project Ga0126328, IMG submission 97003) | Marine gutless worms symbiont microbial communities from Oahu, Hawaii - Inanidrilus sp. 1 OAHU.JWI-13 metaG | ecosystem: Host-associated > Annelida > Digestive system > Unclassified | place... | reverse complement strand
GTCAGTATCAGTCAAGTGATTGGCTGTGAAGACCGCCTCCGAAATGACCTATACTGTGTCGAGTGGGGCGTTAAACTCTACTCCAACTAACTACTGGTGTGGAGTAGTATTCAGAATAACTGTGCTGCATATTTTGGCATGATGCTGTAGAGTATGTAACTATGTATTAAATCTGACTCATTTTGTGCCCAGAATGATTCTTCTTTACAGATATCCTACATTCATGGTTGATGTTTTGTGCTGTGCAGCAGCAGCCAGTGGAAGAGATATTAACACAACTTGCCTACAAGGACTCTCGGATAATTGAGCTCGATAGTGAAATTCAGCAGCTTCATCAAACCATCATAGACTTGCGGGAATATGTCTCGGAGAAAGACGAAGTAATACGTGCCCGTGACCGTGCAGTTCAGATAATGCGTGCTGCACAAACTGAGGCTGAATCAAACACTGACCAGGAAAGAGAAGGGCTTCCAGCGACGACTCAAACCGATGGTGAAGTTGTATTAATCCTACAGAGACAGCTTCAGGAGGCTAATGTACTGGTTGTGGCGCGAGAAAAGTCTCTGCAGCTGCTCACAGAGGAATTAAATGCAAGAAATCAGCATATTGCCGAGCTGAGTTCGCATGAGCCGGTACCAGAAAACATTTTCTTAATCTCTTTATATCCTTATGGCTATTTTCCATAATTGTCATGATTAATTTTTCTCTATTTTCTGTGGTCCATAGCATTGTCCTTGTTTGGTTGTTCAGTCCAGAAGTCTTATTCCACAACCTCTTTAGGGCTTTTTCGTTTGCCTCTACTTCATATAATGGAAGTGATACAAATTGTACCCATGAATGTGACTCTGCCATACTTGAAACTGCTTGTTGTTGTTAATAGAAAACTACTGCCAGTTGTCTGTTGTTTTCAGCATTCGCAAGTGACTGTTGTGTGTATCAGAATGCCGGTGTTGTTATAACACTGAAGAATCAAATTGCGGAGCTGGAAGAGGAGAAGGGCAATTTGCAGCTACAGTTGCTTGATGCAGATGAGTCAAAGTCAGGTCAGTGCTACTACACATCTGGACATATGGTGTTATGCTGCATTCCATTTTTTTATGCTTCTAGCTCGTTTTCTTATTTTCCGTCAGCATGTAACCTGGACGTCCTTAATCACTACCAGTCTTCAGAGCACATCTGAAGACCTACCTGTTCTCACTATCCTTTTCATGACCATAAAATGTCAAAACAGTACTCGTTCATACGTTATTCATGAATCTGCAGCACTGGTGTAGCTATTTCTGGCATTTGTTGTGTATTTAGCTATGACAGTGGAGCGGATGAAGCAGCTGGAGCAGCAGCTGCTGGCTGAGCAGCACCGACGTTGCCAAGTAATTGAACACAGTGAAGCAGTTGAAAGACAGCTGGCAGATTATCAGCAGACCATGGCTGCTTTGCAAGAAGAAATCAAAGTCAGAGAGCACATGCTGGCAGAAGTTAGAATAAGTGTGGAGGATAGAGAGCAGCAGCTTGAGATACAGAGAGAAGAATGTGATGCGAAGCATCTAGCTGCTGTACAGGCGACAATGGACCTGGAATCAGCAAATCAAACAGTACAAGCATTAGAAGTTGAGATTAGCAACAGAGAGACGGTGTTGCAGAATATGCTTCGTGATATTGAGTATAAAGAGCAGAAGTTTTCAGAAGTGATAGCAAGCTCGTCTGAAAGTCGCCAACTTGTCAGTGATATGGAATGCAAGCTGTCGGCTCAAGGCACAGAAATGGAAATACTGAAATGTGAGCTGGATACTCGCTGTCAGGAATTGCAACAGGTGCGAACAGAAACAGAGAAATTTCATGATGCTGGTGTTACAGTTGATGCTTTTCAGCAGCTGCAGGATCAGAATGTCACCCTGCAGTCTATGGTGACTGAGCTGAAGGGAGAGATGGCAAATCTGACAACGTCCCTTCACCAGTCTGAAGCTGAATGTCAGCAGTTGAGAACCAGTTTGCATTCAACGAGCTTCAGCAGTGCAGAACAGAAAGCTGCAATTTCATCTTTAGAAGCACAGCTGACAGAAACTGATACCCAGTCACAGGAAGAAATTTCACAGTGGAAAAAGAAAGTATGGAACATCTCAGAGCAGCTGAGCTCTTGTATGGCTGAACTTGAACAGCTGAAAGAGTCGGAGAGGATTACTGTCGGAGAGAAGGAGTCAATGCAGACTGCACTGTCTGGCAAAGATGAGAAGCTGAGAACTCTGAGTTTGCAGTTGGAAGCAAGTGAGGAGAATGTTCATCAAGTCAGAATGGAGCTCGAAGCTGCTGCAAGTGCTCATCAGATGGCTGTTGGTAAATTACAGAGGCAGGTGGAGCAGAGTGAAATGCATGTGAAAGAGGTGGAAGAGTTGCTGCAGAGTAAGGATGTTGTTGTTGTTGATACGAGGGCTAAGTTGGACATTGCAAGAAGGCAGTTAGAAGATGCGGCGCAGCACGACGCCGATCGCCAGCAGATGTTCAACGATCGAGAAACGCTTCTGTCAAACACCATCGCAACTCTCCACCAGCAGCTACAGGAATCGGCCACCCGCATCGAGACCCTGAGCATCAAGTGCAGAGAACAGGACGACGAAGTTGATGCACTGATGAAGAAGCTGAATGATAGCGACTCGAAGATTGCTTCGCTCTCAGAGAACTTCAGGGAGGAAGAAGTGCAGCTGGTTGCACTGACTGAAGAACTAGAAGCATGCAGGGCACAGGCTGCCGAGGACAAGACCTCGGCCGAAGCTGAGCAGCAGAAGACAGTTGACTCAAAGGATGCAGAGATAGCTGCGCTTGTGGAGAGTGCTCACAACCAGGAAACTCAGATGAAGAAGTATGTTGCTGTGATTAAGAAACTGAAGAAGCAACTCGATGAAGAGAAAGTGAAGCGGGAGGGTCTTGAGAAGCAGTCCAGTTCGTCTCTTGATGACTCCTTTTCCTCTGCTACAGAACAGTTTCCTGCTGAGATAGATGAGCCTGAGAAACCAACAGATGCAGCAGTATCACCACAGCAACCTGTGACAAACGCTACTGCAGTCACCGGTGAGACACCATATTCCCAACCGTTGGATAGCGAGAGTATAAAAGCTGCCACCAAGCAACAGATTTCCGAATTGACAGAAATCAACGAGCAGCTACAACTCGAAATTTCAAAGCTCGAAAGCAAATCTGGCGAATATGAAGCTACTGTTACACACCTGAATGCCGCTGTTGCCACACTGACAGTAGATAATGAAACGTTAAAAAGGGATGTAGAAAATATGTCACTTGAAATGAAGCAGGCGTCTGCCATTAGCTATGCAAAAATACAGGAACTGTCAACAGAGCTCAATCACTGGAAAGGCATGGCTGCTAATGTTGAACAAATGAGAGAAGACATTGGAAGATTAGAGTCAGAAAGACTGGATACCAGTCGCAAACTTGAAGCTGCAACGACAGAAATGACAGTGCTTAGAAGTGAACTGGATGCAAGGTCTGACGATGTAAAACAGCTAAACGTGCGGCTGGTAGATGAGGCTGCAGAGAAGGAGTATGTGAAACGAGAGCTAGACTGTTGTAAAAAGAGCCACGCACAGCTGCAAACTGAGCATACAAGCCAAACTGCTCAGAGAGCTCAACTTGAACATCAGCTAGCAGCAACATACGACACACTACAACAGTTGTCTGATGATAATACACAGCTGAGAAGGATCTGTGAATCACTGAATGAAGAGCTGCAGTCACTGAGAACTGATGCTGCAGCAACCAGACTTGCAGAGGAGACTGACAGACTTCATGCAGAATACCATGAAAAAGAAACAGTAATGAAACACACGCAGGTTGGAGTGGAAAAGCTTCGTGGAGCTAGTGCAGGTGACAACGAGAAAAGCATAGAAGAGTGTTCTGTGCTGAAATGTGAGAACACTCGCCTTACAGAACAGTGTAATAGTCTGGTGAAACGTCTGGAAGAGCAGCAGAACAGCTTTGAAGCACTTATGAACAGTGCAGCCGAAAGAGATGAATTCGCTACAGAGAACAAGAGATTACTGGGACAACTGAAAGTTGCTGAAGACTATTTTAACTCGTTTAAGCAGATGCAAAACAAGTTGGAAGCTGACAAGTCAAGACTGGAAATGGAAGTTGGCAGGTTGACAGACATTGTGATGAAATCGGAGGGTACAATTCAACAGCTGGTGACAGATCTAGGTGCCGAGAGGGAAGAGTTTTCTCTTCGTGAGAGTGAACTGGAAGGCAGCTCTGAAGAACTGCAGCTGGAAGTTGCCAGACTTGCTCAGCAAGTTGAAACAGACGCTGATGAGGCAGAAAGCTTGAGAAGTAGAAATGTAGAAATCGAGGCGCAGCTGAAGAGTTTAGCTAGTGAGAGAGATTCTGTTGAAATTCAACGAAATGAATACTACGAGTACAGTGAAAAACTTGCTCAGGAGTATGAGTTGTTGAAAACAGAGTGTGAAGAATTACACCAAGAAAAAGAGCAGTTGATTGTTGAATTTCGCTCATATCAAGACTCTGCGGAGAGAAAATATGTGGCATTGTCAGATCAGTATGACATGTTATCCACAGATATCAGCAACTACCAAGAACTTGTTGAATCTCTACGTTCTAAAAATGCTCTTCTGGAACAGCAGTTACAGAAGACTTCTGCAGATGATTTAAGCCAGATGTCAATTAACAGAGAATTAGAAATGGAAAGGGAAAGAATTGATGATGAAAGACGAGTGCATAATGAGGAAGTCCAGTCTCTTCAAGGGCATGAATCTACATTGTTGGACGAAATCAAGCAGCTGCAGTTGCAGATTGAGGAATATAGCAACACAGAAGAGGAACTTTTGGAGTCACAGAATCGTTTGTTTGCTCTTCAGTCAGAGAACAACTCACTTCGGAAGAGCACATCAGAGTTAGAGCAGAGAGTGCAAGAACTTGGAGTAATCGAAGCGGAACAGTCAGCATTGCAAGAGCGCTACTTGGCACTGTTGCAGGACAACAGTGCGCTCATCAGGCAGTCAAAAGAGATGTACGAGAAACTCCGCAGTTTCAAGGAGATGGCTGAGAATTCTGGCAGTCCTAGTGCCGCTGAAGTTGCAGCACTTAAGGCAGAAGTTGAAACACTGCAAACTGAGCTCGAGACTGCAGCGCAGAAAGATCATGAATGCGGACAGCTTCGTGCAGAGCTTGTGGCACTGAAGTTGATCACGCAACAACAAACTGCAGAGCTGCAGGTACTTCGGGCATCAGCAAATCAGCAGATTTCCAGTGACAAATCTGAGAGTCCTGAAACTGTTCACCATGAGCCATTTGCCACAGCTGGCGAGCCTTATCCAGCTGCTGAAGTTCAGCCAGATCTAATGCTGAACGAAGAGTCCGCCAGAGTTCATGTTGTACCTGTACATTCCTCCTCCACTTCACCCAAGTTGACGTCTGACGATAGACTACCTGAGGTCAATCATCACAAAGCTCAGGTAACCATGCTGCCTGATCAGTTATAGTTTTGGTCACATTCAATAATTCTGTTTGCAGCTGCCATGTGGTAATGAAGTTGTTTGAATTGTTTAGTGGTTGGTTTAAAATTTGTAGATTATTGCTGTACTTTATTAAAATTCTACACATTATTCTGGTTTATAGCTATAAAATGTTGCATCACAAATAAGATTCAGTTATCGCATGGTGTCATTTACATTGTGTTTCTTGCTGTAGCAAACGAATTGTTTTTGTACTTCGTATATTGTGTGCATTCCTGCTGTGGTGCAGTTTCATCAGAGTGTCAGTAGCATTGCCGGGAGACGTTCCCTGTAAGCTGTTTCACATGGTTTCGGGTAGCCCGGCCACCAAACGGTTTGTTGTATCGTTAAGCCTAGAAATCATCATTCCTGTCTATCTCTACCATCTGAAAGACAGCAAAGGTTAATGTGTACACCATTGTTAATGTGCACACAGTGTGTACAACCCAGGTAGCATATTGGAGACACACATCCCCTTATTCTCCACTGACTTTGTGCTTATGCTTCTATTTATTTCAGCAGTCATACTCAGATATTTTTGCAGCTGTATCACCATAATGGACCTTGTTACTTAGTCCACTGTAAAAAAGGTAATGGTAGCCCATACTCGATTACCGAGCGTAGGGTTCCGGAGCTGATCCCGGTTCTTAGCAGTCCACCTGTTGGTGACGTGAGTCATAAACCCGGCGGCCATTACTTTCCACCAGGAAATTTTTGTATTGTATTTTCCTTCAATCTTGGTTACCCTCGCAACCCTTAAAAGGGCTGCTACCAGTTTCGCTGCTTGGTGAACAGAGGCAGGATGGGTGTGAACAGTTTGCCTAAGACTGTTACTCGACAGCATAGCGGCTGCGATTTGAACCCAGGCCCTTCTGCGCCTGAGTCCAGCACACACTGACCACTTGGCTACCGAGCCACCCACGCTGCTGCATCACCACTGTAAATAGTCCCAATGAAATGGAGTGTGATGCTGTGTGGCTGGCAGCTGGCTGAGCTTAGAGCAGAGCTGAGTCGTCTGACAGAGCAACTGTCGACAGCTGAGAAGACGTTGCAGCTGCAGCAGCAGCAGCTGCACAATGCCGAGCAGAGCATTCGTCAGAGAGAACATGACTTGATGCTTGTCCAGCAGCAGTATCATGTGCTCTACCAGCAGTACGCACTGCTGCAGCATCAGTCATCTTCACGTGCAGTAAGGCTTTCATTATTGCTATGTATGTACATCGTTTAGGCTTGTATTTTATTTCGTAGATTTTTAATCTTCAAATTAAGGTAGCTTTGCAGTTGACAAAATTATGATTAAAGAAAGTTACTACTACTAGTACTTCTACTTATGCATTCAGTAATGTAGTATCTGTTAAATACACAGAGTTTGCCCAATTTGCAGGTTGTTGTTAAAAGCTAACTGTCATCGTGAATAGAGGTGGGAATTTTACATGCCACCTGCACTGTGCTTTCATATAGTCACGTATTGTTTGTGAGCAGTAATCAATCAATCAGTCATTTATTTAAGTCAGGCGACATGGCCCATACAAACACACACACACACACAGACTATACAATAGACACTATTACAAATAATGAGAGGTAAGCAAAAGAGAAGCTAATGTAATGATGGCACTGTGCGAGGTATGTTATGTTGACAGCAACCTGTTGCTGATGCTGCTGATAAACCAGATGCACAGTTAAATATGATGAAGAAACAGGACGTTAGCAATACTGCTCCACAGTAAGCTTACTACTGATGTTGTATTTTCCTTTAATCTTGGTTTCTATAATGCTCATTTTGCTATGGTTGCATTATTACAAATGCTGAATTTACTACTAATTAGCAAGAACTGCTGAAGTGTGGGATTTGCATAATAGCAGATGTCTTAAGCATATCAGGCACATTAATGGTGCACAATGATGTCAAATCTGTAAGTGGAGTAAGTGTTTGAGGATTTGCAGTGAAAGAAAAAGTTGTGGTTATGAGATGAATCATGAACTCCAACTGTCATCTTCACAGATACATGTTTCTTTTTGTCGATGTGTTATTGTCATTGTTGTTTTGACACTTTTGATTAGGCATCAGAAATGGCATAGCGCTATGCTCTGAGCCCATTAAGCAGTTGCTGACTACATGTATTTGTGTCTGATGTGGAACACACACACCCTTTTAACGGCCCTTTTCCGGGACTACCCAGGTGAGCCGGTACCAGAAAGCTAAAACCAATCTGGATTTTTGTGACGCAAGAGACAGTGAGTGGCAGTGGCATTAGCTGGGCCATATGCAAGTCTGCACCTCGCTCCAGACAGATAACCATGCCAGCACCCCACCACTCAGTTTTTTACAGGCCGGATGCCCTTCCTGTCGCCTAACCAACAGTGACAAAGCACTAAGGCAAAAGCACTGAAGGCACTGTGTGTTGTGTTTGATGTGGAAAATGGCAGATAAAATGATGATTACCTAAAAATGATACGTTAGTGGTTGTATTTTGATATGTTAGACTTGTGGGCTGAGTCAGCTGTTATAGCATGCTTGCTTGGGTACAGGATGGCCGAGCTGGAGCAGAGATGTCGTTTGCTGGGCTCAGAACTGACTGAGTTGAGACAGAGTCTAGCAGCTGAGCATCAGCATCGGACTCATGCTGAGGAGATGCTGCGTCAGGCGCATGAACAGCTGGTGATGCAGCAGCAGCTGACGGCTCATACAGGTGAACAGGTGAGTCGACGATGAGGCATATGATAGGATATATTAATTTGCACTCAAAAAGCGACTGTTGGCCAGTTAATCTAGCACGTGTAACCAAAAACCAGAAATTCCAGTGTGTGTATGAACTAGATGACCTTTGATCTTGACATTTGGCATGCTGATTCTCCTTAACATTATCTGGGTGAGGGTAGTTAGTCAGTTTACAGGAGGTAAATTGTTTCTTTTCAGCTACAGATGCAGCACTAGCAGATTGACTGAATTGTGAAAAGAAGTTGGTAAAACCTCTAGTGTGCATTTGGTAATGGCCTGTGCAAGGAGATGTACCGGAGTGGTCACACTTCCTTGAAAGTCCTTTAAAGGTTTCCATTTTTTCAGGACCTGGAAAGTCCTTGAAAACAAAACAGGGCCATGAAAGTTTTGGAATTTGATGCTTGAGAGTGCTTGAATGTCAGTATTGCAGCACTGTAGATTTGTGTAATATCAAGCTCTGTGGACTGGACAGTGTACAATAATTTACAAAATACCACCAAAGACTGTACTGAAGCAGTGCCTGCTAACTGTGGTTAGTAATACTACGTTTTTGCTATTAATGGTTTCTTTGATGCCACAAACATTCCAGCATGGTAAAACATTTCTTGAATAGGTCTGATGAAAGGGTAGATGAAAGTCCTTGAATTTTCCCCCAAAACTGTGGCCGCCCTGTGTGCACTTGGTGAAGTGCATACTTGTACCGTGTGAATAATATTCACACGACAAACTTGACAATCAACCAACCAGAACAACTGTATTATAGTTGTTCTGGTTGGTTGATTGTCAAGTTTTCTATGGTTGACAGAGAATTGTCGGAGTGGAGGACGTGGCAGCGGAGGATGACATTCCAGTGATGCCGACTTTCACAAGTTGGTAACTTTTGGTCTTCTTGGCACACACACACACATGATACACACGCAGTTTGTGATCATCTGGCCTCTTTCTGTAGTCACTTAAGTTTAACTGTGTCACATGAAACTGATTTTTTGTAGATAATGGAAACGTTTTTACGGGCCAGATGTAAGTAGTCACATAAGCAGCACTGTGAATGCACTGAAGGAAACTCAGAGCAATGTGTTATACAGGGAAATTATCCACCAGCAGACTCTGAAAGAAGGATGCTGCATCTTTGTGCTAGCTTTCTGTTGTGTAACTGCTGCATTCAAATGATAATTTATCAGTATCTGTGGTGTGTTATTTTCTAGGGATGGTAAAAATTCTAGTAATTTAGAATCTAGTAATTCTATTAATTTCGGAAGCTTAACAAGAAAAATAAATTAGCAGATCATCTTCAGTTCATTTTCTTAACTATAGTAATTCTAAAATGCTGTCATAATGCTTACATTTACAAGTTAATTACATTTCTCTTGAGAAATACTTATTAACTTCAATTTCATGTTTTATGCTGTTCATAATAGGATATACATTGTGAGTCAAAAAGAAACAAGACACTATACTCTCGCCCATAATTTCCCAAAAATTCTTTCGCTGGCAGACTCAGTGGTAAATTTGCAACAAACTCATATTTAGCTATTCCACCGCACCTTAAATATGTTGCTACACTACTTTGTGAAATAGCTATGTTAAAAACGCTGTGCTCAAGAAATAATTGAAGCAAACTGCCATGTAACTCTTAGCCACTCAAAAAACCGTTTTAAAATATTTGTCTAGTAAAATATTTATTATCTAACTAACTAACAAAAAGATGTTTGCACCAGCCATATAAAAATCACATTATCAACCGTAACTGCTGTAACAAAGAAAATGTTGCAGAAAATACCATACATGATCAGCGATTGGTCAGTCAGGGCATAAGTTCATTGATAAGAAACTCACATTAATCTGCCTTTTAATATAACAACAGTTAGTAACAGTTTCTGTCTCTCATACACAAGTTATTTTACTTATCTGGCGAGTTCTGCATCTTTGAAGGCAAACGTGTTAGGCAAAGGGCTTGTGACATAATCAAACATTTTGCCCATAACTTTGTCAAATGTTCACTGATTTTAAAAAATTTTTACCAGCAAATTGAATGATAAATTTGTAATGAAGTAACCCATCACAACTTAAATACTTTGCTATGCTACAAAACATATTTCAGATTGCTGCCATTTTTCTGACATTCATATTTAACAAGTTAGTGCAGCGACATTATGCCTTCAGTGCTTTGACGCTGTTGGTTGGGCGGCAGGAAGGGCATCCGGCCTGTAAAAAACTGAGCGGTGGGGTGCTGGCGTGGTTATCTGTCTGGAGCAAGGTGCAGACTTGCATAT
>Ga0126328_10000341_pt1 | contig 10518 bp, 6 predicted proteins | sample InaspJWI13metaG_FD_97003 | JGI IMG/M metagenome (GOLD analysis project Ga0126328, IMG submission 97003) | Marine gutless worms symbiont microbial communities from Oahu, Hawaii - Inanidrilus sp. 1 OAHU.JWI-13 metaG | ecosystem: Host-associated > Annelida > Digestive system > Unclassified | place... | reverse complement strand
GTACGGAAGGAGAGGGGAAGGGATTTTGCCAGACGAATGTCAAACTGCTTCCTACGCGCTTGCAGCTGTGAAAGGTGTTTTGTTTGTGCGAAGGTAGTGAAAATTAGAGTATTATGCATAGTGTAGGATCAGTTGTCGCAGCGGCGTATCGGTTCAGCGGACAACGCTGATAGCAGCTACATCCAATTACCGTAGGCCTATACAGACAACCGGTTGGACGCAACCCTCGTTCACAGCACACGAACTGAACTGAACTGACCTGAACAAGTCCACCAACTAAATACCAAGCGTCAACTGATCATGCGCACAGTCTACTGCGCGACCTACTTATTGACTGGCTACACTCACAGCGAACTAGGTCGCATAGTTTGCTAATTGTACTTCGAGCGATGTGAACGCGTGCAGAACTCGTGTTCACTTTAGTTTGTTTCACGTGATGTGAACTAGGCGTAAGCGCGACTGAACGAGCAAGTTGGCTGTCGGAGAAAGGTGAACGCGGCGTCAATCAACTGCGTGATTAAAGAACGGTGCAATCTGGACTATCAAATTACCGCGCGATCGAACCGAGGCTTTGTGTACGACGAACCAACAGCGAAAACTTTGAAGATAAGCGACGACTCATGAAGCTACGAAGTACGAACAGCGTAGTCAAACAAGACGAGCTATTTTAACATGCGCCCAAAAGTCGACGAAGGCCAGCTTTATTTACCGGCAGTACACGTTAGCAATTTCGCATCAGCGTCGCCTCAACATAGCTCTGTTGCATAGTGCGTGTAGCGACATTAGTAACTTAACTGGACAAAACGCTGGCGACTGGTGTGAAGGCCTGACGATCCCGCTCGTTGAAGAGGTCTGTGTAACGGCGTACATCTGATACTAAACAGGCCTACATGTACGAGTCAATAAGGTAGATTACTAGGCTCTCACCTCTCTCCTTATTGCATCCCATCCGTCATACAAGAGTGTATTGTTACGGCATCGATAGGTAGACTGCAGTAATGTATAGCGGTAGGCCTACCAACTGTTACAGCAATGTCTAACGACATGTTTATCATGACAGTCTGTAGCCAGACGTTAGTAGTTTGACTTCACTTGTGACTTCATACTCCGCCTCCGCCTCCCAGGTGGCAACACCGGACGCCGGATTTGCCATCTATGACTGCCTTGTTTTATACACGCATGCGTGTACGCGCATTATGATAGCGAATACTTGAAAAACATATACGGACGTTTTGCGGTGCAACTAAACTGATTTTCAGTTCTCGTATGTCTATTTTGCGTCTCCAAAGAAGAATACGTATCACACACATTCCCAGTTCAGTGAGTGTTTGACATCAGTTTTCTGGTGACAAGTCGCAAAAGTCTCAAAATATAAAGCAAGTGCAGGCACGAGCATCTCAGTTTAGTTACATACGAAAAACAAAAACACAGGTCTACTATAGGCCTAATTGTTTTCTCAGTAATTCTGTTGAAACTATTAGGCCATTGTCGGCAGTTTATTGTCCATTTTTACCGCGCGACGCTATGCTATAGCGCGGTATACATGTATGCCGTCGTCGTGTGTCCGTCCGTCTGTCTGTCCGTCCGTCACAAGCCGGTATTGTATCGAAACGACTAGGCGGAGAAAGCTGGTTTTTGGCATGACAGCTTCGTGTGACCCGTAATCTGTGTTATAAGGAAATTTGAGTACCTCCAAAAATAAGGGTGCGTCCCTTTGGAACTTTGCCCCAAACTCTGGACTTACAAAATTTCGCCACGGCAAGTCGATGGTGTGGTCAAGAAAACTCATCGATGGTCGAGCCTGCGGATTACACCTACGACGGTCGAGCGCGTCTTGGTTGGGTTCACAAGTTTATTGCAGGTTGTTGACTGCAACCCTCTAATAACTCCATTGTGATGGATTTGTTGTACAACTTGTTCCTACACTGTTGTGCAACACTGTTGGCAAAATTTTGACTGACACATCGCGTCGCGTCGCGTCTGCGGTAGCAGAGCTTCCTGTTGTACTGTAGTATGTTAAACGTTTTACAAACGCATTTTTAATTTTCAAAACACGTAGAAGTCACGTATTTTCGTTGTATGTTTTGCATTACTGGTGCATGTTTTTGTGCTGCGTTGGGTTTAGTCTTTTCACTGATAGACCGGAAAGAACGTCTGAACCTGTTTTCGTGGACTTCGTAATAGTTGTGCTATTCTATTCACGTTAAAAATTTTTGATTTACATTGACATTCACATTTCAGGTCAAGTGGAATAAAACCGTAAAGTTCTCCGCTACATGAAATCACGAAACACACTGAATCCGGGTGGATAATAAGATAGTGCACAACGATGACTGCGTCTACTATATACATGTACGTAGGGGCCTACGCCGACGTACCGGCGATGTCGGACGAGCGACATTTGCTGTCGACGGACGGGTGACGTCGACGCACGGACTCGACGTCGTCAGCCTCTGACGCAGAGATGGACTTGCGGTTGGCATAGGAACGACGCAGCGCCATCACGCGGAGCGGCGACGCACCCGGCTCGCCATACGACGCCGAACCGACGGTATCCATGGCCTCGATTCTCTGATATTAACGATAGGCAGACCGCTGGCGGCGTTGTTGACGTAGACCTGGTGTAGTCAACTCAGAAGCGTATCGCTTAATTGTCGGTTCCTCGACTATCTGTGCGTAGTAGCGTCGCAGGCGTTCGCGTCACATTGCAGCGCGGCTGTCGGAAGCTGCTGCGGTTGCAGAGCGCCTGACATCTACAGATCGACGTCACTAACGGCCAGCGGGCAGGATGAGCGCCCTGAACTATCTATCGAGAGTGCTTCCGCCTCTCTGCCTTCTTCCCTCCCGTTCGGTAGATAACGTCTGAGCAATGCAGATTGTCTGGGTAGATGGTCAGTGCATGCATGGAGTACGACAAATTCCACACAACTGTGCTTATACTCATCACTTTAGTGGTACAGGTAGGACAATCGGTCTAGTGTGTCTAGCTGTGGAATCGAATGATTTATGACCTAGAGAGTTGGCATTCTGGTTTATGTTGGTGACAGTTTTAAAGGTCTCAATCATAAACTGTCTGAAAGACATTGTCACAAAAGGAAACAGTTCCTTTTTCGCAGAGCTGTATTTGTCAAATATCATTAGGGGGTCGAAGTTTTGGCTATTGAAGTCGACGACCGTGCTAATGCATAGGTACATAGAAAGTCGACCCCCCCCCTTGCGTTTTTTAATAGCAGCAGGGGGGTCAGAAATTTTCGCGGGGGGTTCAACCCTCACCCCCCGACAAATACAGCCCTGCTTTTTCGGCTACTGATGCACGCTACGGCGTGACGTGTCGTGTTTTTTTTGCTAAAGTGGTCGGTGCGATCTCGAGCGAGGGCTTTCTAGTTTGCGTGTCTTACGTCTTTTTCTTAGTCGAGACAAGTTTGCTTATGATGGCATTGTTTTTCTGTTTTCTCTTAGTATTTCGTGTTTTCGTTATTGTGAGTTTTCTGTTGTCGAACAATGCTAGCGATTTCTTAGAAAGATTCGTGTCTGACACAGGCCCAGTCTCGGCTTACTGTGGCTCGAGTGGGATTTTAAGCACTGTTCGCTACTCACACAATCCTTTGCCTTTGCGCTCATCGACTTGTTTTCTCAACTGCCGCGGTATAACTTGACGACAAGAGCACGACACCATTCACGGGACGTTCAGTGTCACAAACTGGACTGTTGTCAATCAAAAACCAAAAGTTGACAATACTTGCGACGGTCGACGGCCAGCTTATTATAGTGAACGTTCAACTCTGTCTACATCACGATGCCCGTGATGCAGAGCGGGTCGCGCGGGTCCATCCGCGACAGTATAAAAAAAATCGTGCTTATGGAATTTCGTTATTCTATGTCTAATGTGGATGTCAGTAGCGAGTGAGCTCTTTTGCACAGGTTAGTAGACGCAGTACAGTGTATTATATAAAACAATGCGTTATTAAACCCCGAATGCGCGTGATGTGAAAAGGCCAAATGACCGTAAGTCGATTGACGAATCCTCAAAAGCGACTGCAATGTCTTACGCCAATTGCATTTTACGTCTGACTAAATGGATGCAATGTTCTTGCGTCAGGCTGACCGGGCATGTCCATTAGTAGCAAAGCTTCAGCTGTCTGTCCACCATCGCTGGACACCACTGTAATTAAATTCTGTTGCTGGTGACAAGACGATTGCCCAAACATATGCAGTCACTTTTGCAGCACTAAAATGTTCTCGTAACATATGACTGACTTTTATTGCGCATAAGCAATATAGAACTGGACTATGCCAGGCGCAGAAATGTTTGCTGTTTGGGGTTTTCTGACTGCCCGTTCGCCCGTTGCTGCATGATGTGTACGAATGATTATGAATGGTTACGAAGTCGCGAGATCTTTGCACAGGGATTCTGTTTTTTTGCCATTGAATGTTGAAAGATTACCTTACAAAGGGCACAGAGAAATCGCGATTATTGCAGCTTGACGGCGGAACAGGCATTAACAGATATTTTATTAATCGACAATGACAACGATGACCGACGCAAACTGAAAACAAAAGCAGTGAAAATTGAATGTCGCACAAGAGCACCAAATGCGTATGGTGTAGGCCTAGGCCTACGTTGACTATGAACTGTATTTCTCTGTATAGGCCATCAACTGCACAATATGAAAACGAACAAATGTATCGGCGTTCTGACAAAAGAGCGAAAACTTACGTTGTCTGCGTTGGGCCCGCGCACGTACATTATAAAAACAGAACAGACAGACAGACTTGTAAACCATTGCTTTGCGGTTTTCGCAGTAGATACGGCCAGCGTAAATTGATGATCGACGACGGCAGGATATTGGTCAGTAGCCTATAAGTCTACAGTAGGCTACTGAAAATTAAAAAAAGCTGAGCGCCTGAGCGGTGCTATGCCAATGCCAGTGGATATAATCTTCTTTACTGCATTAGGCCTAACTGGGTGGCCGTATCTCGCAGCTCCAGGTGTTTCGGTTTGTTGCCAACGCATTGCATTACTCTATTCAGGAAAATTTAACAAATCAAATGCGCTGAACAGGACAGAGATGGCACTGAAATAACATATCGTATCGTATCGTGTCGTATGAAATGCTGGAATTCTAATCCTTCCTCTACAACCGTATTATTGCCTTAAATTAAATCTCTTTAAAACAGAGGAAATAATATTTAAGCGGCCCATGGTGCAGTATTTTTATATGCCTCCTGCTCTTGGTGATATTGAGCAATTGGATTGCTGTAAGCTATTGGGCGTAATCTTTCAATCTAATTTTAAAATGGACTCGAATATCCAGTTCATCCTGTCACATTATGCACAGAAAGTGTACCTACTCAAACTTCTGCGTCATCGGGGTCTGTCTGATACTCAACTATCAGTTATTGCTTTTGCTGTAATTTCACGTCTTTTGTATGTCCTCCCTGCATGAGGAGGGTTCTTGTCTGTGGAACTTGTCAACAAAATTAATGCTTTTTCGACGTCTACATCGTTTTGATTATCTTCAGTGTTGTATGACTGTAGCGGAACTTATGAATAAGTCTGATCATGATCTGTTTTGTAAGTTATGCGCACCAACGCGCATGCTTTAAAACCACTTACCTGCTAGGAACTGTGTCAGTTTGAGAACTTGAGGACATACCAGCTGCCGGAATATTCTACTAATCCTCATAAGAAATCCTTCGTATCCGTTGCTTATATAGCTTTGCCAAGTAAAACAGGTTTTGGTTATTGTGCTTTGTATTAATGGTACTGCTTTTTATGTTATGAGCCCTTTAGCCTAGAATTAACTAAACATGATTTTTAACAGACACCGACAGCTATAAAGTCTACCTGCTAGCTAGATACAGAATGGACATGGAAATAGCCTAGGAAACCACGATTATGAGTGACGTGTTGGCTACGCCTGCCCTGACGAGCTTGTTACATATTTTTACTACCAGGTCACGTGATACTTTAATGGACGATAGTGGAAAATGTCAACAAAGTAAATATACGAACAGAACAAGGGATGAATTTTATGTATTGTGCCCAGTAAGTCGATGCGTGGGCAGTGTAATGTGTTTATTTATTACTTCGATGTTAGCTGGCTAAGTAGTGTGAATAGAATATTTGCTTGAGTTGTCTGTTTGATGTTTTGTCTCATAAGTCTAAGGTCGTGTGGTACAAAGGCAATACACAGTGACTGACTGACTTAATGTCTTTATTATGACATCTGACAAACCGCAGATGAAATTACAATGCATGTATGAATAAATGATATAGTCTGTACAATAAAAAACTACAGTTTGCAATTAACATATATGTTACTGAGTTAGTATGAATTTTTGTACAGTAGCCTCGTTATAAAATTATGCGAAGAACAGTCCTCCAGAATAGTTGGCTAAATTATTTCTGTCAGTTCTTTCCTAGACGAATAGTATCATTAACCAACTATAACCCTAGCTTGGAGGTGATGTTGTGAAAGATACGGGCAAAGACAAATACGTTTGTACGCCTTGGATTGGATTGGGGATGGGGCAAAGTCTCCTCCGTAGTATAATGACATTTACAAATACATATACGATCTTCCTACGACCGTGACGTCATTGATTATGTTGAAGTATAGGCAGTCCTGTATATTTTCTTTATATATTGCTTTCATAGGACTTCCTGTTTTCTTCAGGTGTCTCTCTAGCTCCAACCCTGCTCACTATAACCAGTACAGTACTTACTAGATACTAACCCTTCCCTATGCCTTCATTTAGTCCACTTACAGGCTACATAGCATGTAAGCATTTCTTACTTTTCCATGCATACGTGAGATCTTGAGGAATTACTCTGCATGCTGAATATTATTGCCTAACAGCACCTGATAGTCATTGTTTTGTTTTGTTCTAGGAAAGAATCTGTAATTGTGACTGCGATTTCCATATAAGACTTGCAGTACAGTATATCTCTCTGCAATGAAGCCTTGATGAATTATATCTGGCTGAGCTGGATACAGAATTGTTAAGGATGAGTGGCAATCAACATGCAGAACGACACAAACCTGCTGATGACCCTAAGAAACGACCTTCAAAAACTACTGCAAGCAGACCGACTCAAAGCACCAGTTCAAGTGGCTCAGCAGTGCTGATGGTCGGGCCAAATTTTCGTGTTGGCAAGAAGATTGGCTGTGGGAATTTTGGTGAACTTCGCCTTGGTACGTGTGTTGAATTACTGAAGTGTGCATGTGGTTCAGAAACTGTAGAAAATTTAAGGTCAATATTTTGTAACATTTTGACTTATATGCAGCCATCCACAGCTTGCTTGATCATCATATATATAGTTTGGAACGATCGAAGTTCGTACCGCAAAAACTCAAAAACGGCTTTGCGCATTGGCGTGTACATAGCGTGACCCCAACGGACGAGAACAGACTTTGTTCGATGTCCATCCGTGCTTTTTGCTAAAAGTTACAAAATTAACAAAAATAGGCCTACCGCAGTAGCAGCAGTGGCTGTAAGTAGGTCGGACATCGCTGCGCAGCATCTCCGGTGATTGGACATTCCACGCCAAGTCTGGCTTGCTACAGACAGCCTGCTGCAGCTGTGTAGGCCCAGGCCTGGCCTAGGTCACTAGCTGACCAATGCTAATAGACTGAGCCAGAGATGCTCAGTCACTCAGTGACCTACATACGAGTACGACGACCACTGGGGCGTGGGCAGGCTGGCCGCTGCGACTGTAGGCCTATATGTCAACATCATGGGCCTACGGAGTTTCGCACTGGCAGTTGCTGCTGTGCCATACAACTCCATAGGCAAAAATGCAGGCTCCGGAATGCTTGCCTGGGTTACACGGTGTGAGACAGACTGTGCCTATCATGCAACGGCAAGGCTGTACGCTGTGATGTTGTGTATAGGCTGACTCAACGTGACGTTTGTTTGAACGTTTTACTTGTAACATTTACGATTGTAGGCCTATTGTTTCACTGTTAGCGTTTTTCTGTACGGGATTATTTTCATAAAGGAGTTACATAGTTCTAGCTGATTGCACGTGAAAAGTGGGCAATCAGCTAGTTATCAATATAATGTAGCACCCATGCATCCTTCTATAATGTTATTGCTTTTGCCAGTTAAATTTTAAGTGTGCTTCTGGTACATGTTTTTCTGAAAGTTCAGGTTAAGGCCTGAATGCTTTTGCTTTAGCTTAGCCTATCTCAATATTTTGTTTGTCTTGCTTTTGTTATTAGTCTAACGTTTCTCATGTGTCATTCCGAGAAAATCTCTTTCACATTACTGGCAGTTTGAGTCACTGGTAATTGTTACTAATATTCTAAAGTTTAGTTTTAATAAATTTTTATTCTGTTGTTACTTGATTTTTGTTGCCATTTTGAATGTTGTTGGTTTGCATTTAGGTAAAAATCTGTACAACAATGAACATGTTGCCATTAAGTTGGTGAGTTCATTCAGCAGTTTACTTATGAATCTTTAAATATATTGTGAACTGAAGACAGCTAGATTTTATCAACTGTTGTAGATTATAATGTAGAAATATATTAGTCATAAATCTATGTCATTAAAGGTGTTGAACTTAAGTTAGTGCCGCAGCACTGTACGCACATTCACAACATGCCACAAGGCATTTTCACACTACACGCGACAATGCAGTGACATTTAATAGGTCTAGATTAGTTTCAGTAAAGCTATCTTTTAGTGTCTTTTTAGCTGATGTATTACACTGCCTGAGAATATTGCAACAGAAGAATGCGTAGCTTGTGGTACCCCAAATGCTAGACTTCCAGCAACATCACGGCATATAGTTTATTTGAAATAACATACATACATAGGTCAGCATTGTGTGTAGAGATGTTAATGGGTGTTAATTTCCGGGAAATCGCATTCCCAGGCATGGAATAGCCAATTCTGGGTCTCAATCAGAACTGATTTGTGACCGAGTACCCGCCCTTATGGGCATGCTTGCAAAGTTGTCCCCTCCCTACATGCTGGCCACCCACGAAATTTCATGAATGACCGTCACATTAACAGAAACTCGGGGCCGCTGAGTAGGGGCCAGAACGAAATGGACCTCAAATGCTAGATGGTGTTTACACTATGTGATCGTTGGCGCGATGATTGCAAGACCCACAGCACAGCTCCCGGGACTCGAAACAGACAGCCATGCCCAGAGTTGCGCGATCGATCGTGCTGTCGATCGCATCCTGTAAACACTGGAGCGCTGGCCCAGCTACAACATCAAAGGCCGCAAGGCAGACACATGTTGCCGCTCCTCAACACCCGACCCCCTCCCCATGAACGTCAAGCATCGTCAAAGTGCACCCACCAAGTTCTGTAAGACTGTGTTGCCGGTATAAAATATTATCTGCAGCTGTGGTTGAATGTTAGTTGACCAAGCATTGACGTGTATTGTTTGCTCACATAAAGCCGCAGACCGCCTGCAAATAGCATTAAGAAACTGCGCTGTTGACTTGAGCTTCACACAATGGCATTGCTGGCACAAACAGGCACATGCACACCAACGCAAGTTAGCCTGGAGAACTGAGCAGTTAGTGTCACATCTCATTCTTGGCTCTGCTCCTTCCCACCACCGCCCAGGTGACGGACGCGTGTCACCTTGCATTGCTGCAAATGTCCAGCCCACGTTTAATGCACCTGAACTCGTTGGCCTACTGCCGCTTACATGATCGAATGTGCTGAGTATTGGCAGGCTCTTGAATTCTTGCAACTCGAGAAATTCATTTCCCTGGAACCGAGAAAAAATCTTTAACATTAACATCACTAATTGTCTGCCAAACTGTCACTTGTCTGCCAAACAGCACAAAGATAGGTACTTAAAAGATGAAATTTGGTTGTATTTACGTTATATGATGTTATGTGCACCTGTTTGTGTTAATCTGGCTTGTTTTTTTATTATCCCCGCGAAAGCTTTCGCGAGGGATTATGTAATCACTGGCGTACGTTTGTCTGTCCAGCTGTCTGTTTGTTACCACGATAACTAAATAAAACGTAGACGGATCTGGACAAAATTTTTTGGGAAGGTTCCTAGGGGGAAAAGCAAGTGCAAGTTCGTTTGTGGTTACGATCGTCAGCCGAAAAACGTTACTTTATTCGTCGTCGTTTTTCCTGTCCTACTCTCGGCTACTCACAGGAAAAACCTCCAGTGAATATCTATACACTGATGCATATGCACATCGTAAATAAGTAAGTTTCACAATGAACGCAAGGCGGGGCATGGCCGCAGGCCACGGCCTGGCCCGCGGCCCGCAGGGCCATGGCCCTGGCGCGGCCGCAGGGCCAGCGCCGGTGCCCAGCGCCGGCAGCAGCCGGCGGACGGTCAGGCACCATTAGGCGCTAGTTTTATATACGTTTTACTGTCCAAAAACGCCGTAAACCGGGGGTTTTTACATTTTAGTAAGTCTATGAAGTGTTGCCAAGTCCTATCGACAAAAAGGCTGTGATAAATTTTTTGTTATAAAAAAAGCGTGTTGGGGGAATGGGCATTAAGTATGGTAGGGGTTGAGG
>Ga0126328_10000339_pt1 | contig 10552 bp, 9 predicted proteins | sample InaspJWI13metaG_FD_97003 | JGI IMG/M metagenome (GOLD analysis project Ga0126328, IMG submission 97003) | Marine gutless worms symbiont microbial communities from Oahu, Hawaii - Inanidrilus sp. 1 OAHU.JWI-13 metaG | ecosystem: Host-associated > Annelida > Digestive system > Unclassified | place... | reverse complement strand
CTCCGTGGAAGAGTCAATCAGAATGACAGAGGACAGGGATAAATGGAGAAAGTACGTCAATGGTGTGGCCAACCCTCGGATCGAGGACGGCTAAAGAACAGAATAGAAGTAACACCCTAATCGTCAGTATTGTTGCATTTTGCACAGAACCACTGGCATCCGTCATTACTAATAACTAAAAGTAAACTAACTATATTAGCTAATTTTTTTTAGTTATAGTTAGTTTTTTGGATTGTAATTTTAGTTATTATTTAGTTTTAGTTACGAACTTATTCGGAATTATAGTTATAGTTATAGTTAAACTGTTGTCAATATTTTTAGTTTTCGTTATTATTTAGTTAATAAATATATCACTGAATGGAAGCATCGCTCGTGTCGACGCTGTTTATCAGCGGCGGCAGAGATTTAAGTCGCTCACGTGCCGCGCCGTTGCGTGACGGACACTCAACTCAAGCGCATATGCTACAGTGAAACACCCGGGAAACCGCCCGCCGTGAGCGGAAATTCTCCTTTTGAAATGGCGTGATTGCATGCATTTTGACTCATATTAACCCTAGTAGTTGATTACACCCTTTACGTCGAATCTGCTTCAAGCTACGAACAGACACGTATAAATTTCTAGTCAGTCTACAGTCACAGCGGCTCGTCAACTATGCGTTGCCGGTTGCGGAAGACGGCAGCAAATCACGTACGGTGACCGAGCAGGCACATTGTTCTGCCGCCAGTCGACATCAATAACACTGCCGGTGGTCATCAGCGACCGAAGAACCACGACAGCGTCGAGACTCGACCGTAAACCATCTACGACTGAACGGGTCCAAACAGCCACGACCAATTAGCGATTAGCCAGTACCAACACGCCGGCCGAGCACTAATTTATTAGGCTACGGTACCCCGCCATAGAGCGCAAGGAGCGCTAAGCGAAGCTCTTCTTCTTCTTCTTCTTTCTCTCTCTGTCTCATGCCCTTATGTCAAAAAGTGGGTATTGGATCGACGGTTACTGTACAGAAATCCCACACTGGAAGTCGAATCCGCCGGTAAGGATGGCCGTATGACCACCAGAAGTGGCCATAACGTCCTCGTTGTCGTTGGATAAAAATTCTTTCTTAAATGCAAATTTGTTTCTTGGTCGCGGTGTGGTCATCGAGTTAAATAATTAAATCAGACAGAATAATTCAATTAGCAGCTTCCAAGAAAAGAAATCAAGTGGCCAGTGATTGAAGTCTGGCAAAGTAGGATACAGCATTTGGGTGAAAAGCTGCTATGTTCCTGCTGCAGTGTTTTGCAAGACAGTAAAAAAGGTAAAGGTAGCCCATACTCGATTACCGAGCGTAGGGTTCCAGCTGCAGGTGACGTGAGTCATAAACCCGGCGGTAGGCTGCCATTACTTTCCTCCAGGCCTGCAGTTACCCCTGCAACCATTAAGAGGGCTACTACCAATTTTGCTGCTTGGTGAACAGAGGCACAGTGGGTGTGAACAGTTTGCCTAAGACTGTTACCCGACAGCGTCGCGACTGCGATTTGAACCTGGGCCTTTCTGCGACTGAGTCCAGCACGCTAACCACTCGGCTACCGAGCCACCTTTGCAAGACAGTGCAAAGTCGAGTCCACCGACCACCTGTCAGCGTGGCCACATGACCACCAGAAGTGGCCTGAACGTCATCGAGGCCGAAAGAAATTAAATGTTTATAATTTGTGTCAATTTGTGTCAATTTGTGACAGTGTCGCCTATTGACCGGAAATGACCGAAATTGCTACCAGAAGGAACCTAACTCTGTGTTGTTCATTTGACTAAAATGTATCCATGTCTGTAATGACTACTGCAGTGATTTTGGTTTGTCGCTAATTTGATTTGCTTTTGTAGGCCTATTTCAGTAGCGTTTTGCTCGTGACATTTTACGAGGGTCTCTTTAACTCTTTTTTGTCTTTGCTTTGACTTAAAAAAGAGAAATCGTATTGAATAGCAATACCTCGTTTGCGCTGCTCTTGCCTGAACCAAATCTTCCAGTTTTGATTTGAAAGTTTGACTTCAAAAATACATTTCAGCTTACTTTAGGTCTTGGATTGATTGCCTACGTATATGGCTAAATTCATGAGCATACAGAGTGCAAGATTGCATAAAAACCTCATGTAATCAACAACCATAGCCTTAAGTTGCTGCTGTAGGCGTAGGTTTCTAACTGATGGTTTAAGTCATGCTGGAAAAATATCCCATGCGGATGTTGCATTAATTCAGTAGCTATCATGTCGAGCTGTCGAATATGAAGAACTTCTAGCGCCGCGCCGAACGATTCACTCGGAACGCTGGACGTCTTTTCCGCTACTCGGCGGTCCTTCGTGCTCGAACCTCGGTCATTTTTTATCGACGAACGAGCGGGACGTAATCAGCTTGTCGAAGTGCCGAACGCCACACGACCGATAACGATGTCATTAGGAAGACAGTCTCGCACACAGATTATTTATCACCGGCCGGTAACTGTGGATTATTTTTAGCGACGGCGCGCATCATTAATTGCCGTTGTACGTTTGTCGATCGTCGTGCTAGAATATCATTTTAATACGTTTAATTAGGTCGCACAGCATGCACCGCATTGATGTGGCCTATTGCTACACATGTCGCACGTTCCGTGGTCTGTGTTTGTGTACATCGTGAAGCAGAAAAAAGGAACCATTTTTGTGTGCATCTTTTTTAATGCTTGGCAGAATGTGGTGATTTTTTCGCGTATGTTAAGGAAAGTATAAACTACAATTCTGTTTATTTAATTTTGGATTGGGTTAAGAATTTTGTGTAATAATTAAACTGAAACTATAAACACTAGCCGGTAATCATCAATTGCATTACACCATGGTTAATGACGTAATATCCTACGTCACACTTTTTGCACAGTAACCTGCGAAAATTAGTGTAAATTCCAGAAATTAAGTAAGTAACATCGATGATAATATTCGTTAACAATAAGAGTACTAAATTTTGTCAAACTACATTGCGTATTAAAAGATTTATTCATAAATTATTATTTATTCATAAAAGTTCATCGGTTGCTTTTTCTGCCTCACAGTGTAAGCTTATATTGGGCACACGGATGAGCTGTGCTGCGCATAAACGACTGAACAGATCGAGATGCCATTTGAGAGACTGGCTTGACTTCCAAAGGAACCCAGATTTTTTCGACTTGACGACGCCCCTGCTATCTGGGACGGTGCCACCCAAGTGACGCTACGTTACAGTTCCGCATCAGTTAGCGCAGCGGCAAAGTTTCGACGCAGACAAGTGACAAGCCCACGGGTATATTACGATGTTTTCTCTGCCGACTAATTAAATCAGATATGGGCGCTATACGGCTATTGGAACCGAACTGCTGTGGATGAATAATTGATGTGCCAACTGACCGCTGCGCAGTGCGCCGGTAGTCCGCCGGTATTCAACTCGCGTGTAGGCCTACATGCGCAATGTACGGCCTCTGGATGGTAGCCGATGGTGGTGGTGAAATCGATTCAAATAGATTCGCCAGATCGAATGGAAGTTATAATTTTCGATTTGGTACGATCCGCGGTTTGTTACTCACAGACTATCGGCGGGTATTTTTTTCCAAATTGGGGTTGCTTGTCATCTCTAATCGGTTTCCCCTGTTCGGTTTTTTACCCGCGCGACGCTATGCTAACTCGGGTACTAACAATGGCCCTGTTTGTCTGACTGTCTGTCTGTCACAAGTCGGAGTTCTGTCGAAACTGATGAACGAATTGAGCTGGTTTTGGCACGGAGGCTTCCTTCTACCCATCCTACATTGTGTTAAAAGGAAGTTCGGGTGTCTCCAAAAATAGGGGCACTTCCCAGTTGGAACTTTGTCCCAAACTCCGGAATTTTGCTTCGGTCTATCGATCGTCGAAACGTGTTATCGACTTAGCTCGAGAAAGGTGGACGCTCAGAGCGTGATAAACTGGACCGTCTTCGATCAATTAAGTTGACAATACCTCCGAGCTCCGACGATCGTCCACTAGTTGATCACAGTGATGTTAAGCTCTGTCTACAGCACAATTCCGCCGCGCGGGTCAATTAGCGACAGCTGATACTTGTTATTTTTACAGTTTCTCAGCTTCGTCTGCATTTTATATTATAGCACAATACAAGAGCACATAAAAATGCAAATTACAAAATCCGACCAACAAAATAGTTACAGCCATTGCCAAGCCATATTACAGCTTTACAATTACGGCCGATATGAGCTTAGTCACAGATCAATCACTTGGCTGCAGGGAATTGAATCGCATCGAATCAAATCGTTTTTTTCTACGGTGCATCGCCCATCACTAACAGAAGCAACAGCAGCAGCAGTAGCAGCAGCAATATATCGGCGCGATGAGGCGAGCGGCGCAATATTGGCGACCGTGCTCGCGAGCGTCGATGCCAGACTGCTAGTCGATGCAGACCGTTACGACGGCGTGTTGCGTTGATGTCGCGGTCGTGGCGGAGCGGTGAAGGTGTTAATCAGTTGAATGCGCTCTTAAAACACTAGATTCTCAGAGGTTAATTCGCTGCTGCGAAGGATGGGTTTTTAGGCCACACTGAAACAGTGTTTTGGACGTGGCGGGCGAGCGAAGGTGTTCGGGAAGGCTGTTCCAGATGACGGGAGCTGCAACGTGAAAGCATCGTTTGACGAGTTCCGTGGCTGTTCTTAGCACAGCTGAACTGATACCGACTGACGCCGTGGAAGAGATGTTACTAATTAATGCATCGGTCTATCGATCACCACAGGCATATCTGCCATCAGTGGCTATACGCCGCCGTGACAAATAGCCCGAACCTTAACTTTAAAGTGACTAATCCTAACTTTTAACCCTAACTCTAGCTCTATTTCTTAAACCTTACACTAACTACCCTGCCATATCATACCCACTGACTGTAACTCCAAACGCAAAATTTTCATTGATTTGCACAAATATTACGCATTTCGAAACCGGAAATGAAACTACTGCAAATAACGTCAGATTTCCAGGATGTAAATTATTTCCTGTGGTTTGAACGCCGACAGCGGCCGATAGGCTGATGCGTTGATTAGCTACAGCGGCGATGGAGGGCGAGCGCGTCCCGGACGCCGGGAACTTGAGCGGGCGTGACGGCGTGGAGGAGCGTGCGCGCTCGACCCCGCCCGAACCGCGCGACTCCACGGCCGACGACGCGGACGTCTTCGCCGACGAGACCAACTCGTGGCCGGCTCGCACCGCCGCCCGGTTCCTCACCCACCAGGCCCGTCGATACTCCGAGCGAAGTACGTTGCAACTTTGTCATTTCGTGTGTGTTGCGGTGGGCAACAGTTCCATTTGTGTGATTATTAGGCCGTATCGCATGCATCGCATGGATGCGGCCTATTGCTCCACTTGTCGCACGTTCCGTTGTCTATGTGTCTGTCTCTGATTTCGCGCTCGAAAATGCAAATACTGGCCGAAATATACGCATCTGTGATATACTAGAACTGGAGCCCGTCAACATTTGTCCGCGGATGTGATGAATGAATCTCGCAAAAGCGATATCCTGCTACTAGGACACTGCTGCAGCGGCAGACCGCTATTGATAACGACAGGCAGCAGTGCGCAGCTAGACCGAACTCGGTCATTTGTCGCCCGTCCTGTCCAGTGTGATTGAACGAGCAGCACTTTGATCCACCGTGGCGTCGACTCGAGTCCACGGGGCCGGGTCTTCGATTATCAAATTACCCGCCGTCTGTCTTGCTGACTTGCGGACCTGTAGCTCGGACACGAGAAACAGACGGATACTGTGTGTGGACTGGACGCGCCGAGACTGCCGGTCCGTAAATCCTCATCAGTCTAACGAGAATGTAACGACTGGTCTGCAGGGCGACGTACGTTGGTCGAGCATTGTCAAGCTGTCAGTTCTGTGCTAATCTTACGCCGGGCTGTTAGATGCCCATATGGATCCGCAATGACGCCTTGTGTCGGCAGTGCTACAGACCGATGTGAATAACTGTGCGCTGTCTGAAGTGACCCACGCGAGTAACAATGCTATAGAGACAAAAACGGTGCAACTCAATCATCGTCTGTGTCAACTACAGAAATTCACACCGTCGGACCGCCACTCGCAACATAATCTGGAGTTCGTAAATTGTAGTTTGAAACTTGCCGATGTTTTTGTCGCGTCGCCTCTAGGGTGAGCGGCTTATTGGATTTTTCATGGCGTTATTCTTCTTTGAGATTACGATCTGCTGACTCTGACGGCTTATAAGTCGACAATGGCTAAACCTAAGGTCACTATAGAACACTAATAGGAAGTCACACCTTGCGAGTCGATCGGTACCATCGGCGTTCTGCTGCGATGACCTGAAATGTTTGAAATTGTGATTGTTTTTCCAATCGCCGTCCAATGTTTGATTCTGTCATCAAAGCGTTGTAATTGTCCGATATAATGCATCTGAACGATAAAATTTACGAGAGATGTTATAGCAAATTTATCTTGTCTGCTAAATGCGGATAATGTGGAAAAATAGAACGTTTGAGCCTGTTAATCATTTTAAAGCTATATTCTCACGAGTCTGCTATGGGTAGTTTTTTTGTCCTGCAGCTTTACGACCAGGATTTCGTTCGGGTCACGTTTCCGCGCCGTACGTTTCAACGCGTCGTTGCTCATAAGTAGCTAGTGTCAACTAAACACGTGTGACCCTGGTCGTGACTCTTGACGGAACCTGCGCGAGAAAAACCCGTTCACTTTTGTAGGCAAAGTTCTTCGTAGATGATTTGATAGTAAAACGGACACAGACTGCAATCTCTGCACTTCCTTCCGTACGGCATTATTATTATTCTGTATGAAATATACTATATGAAATAATAAACTTCGCAAATTACATATTTCTGTTTTTACAGTACTCGTGAGTGAGTGGGTGCGGGGATTTGTACAGCGCATAATCGTTAAGAACCCCTGATGCGCGAACAAGTACGTTTTAAGTAAACACCTAAAACAGTCGTCGGATCCCGGATAAAATCCGGGAGAGAGTTCCAGGCAATCGGGCCCGAAACTGAGAACGCCTGACGGCCGGTGTTGAGTCGGAAACACGGTACGGCAACTAGATGACGGTTGGCGGAACGCAGAGGCCGCCGCGTGTCAGCACTGGAGACCGTGATACAGTGTTCCGACAGATACGGTGGTGCGCGGCCGTTCAGACACTGGTAAACTGTCACTGCAAGCTTGAAGAGAACCCGGTCGGGAACGTCGAGCCAAAGCTGTTGGTCGTGCAGTATCTGACCAAGGCCGCGATCAAACTTCCGAGCGTTCAACACCCGCTGTAATTTTGTCCGTTATTGTCCTTGGTGCACCAGCCAGTATACGGTGTTACAGTAATCCATTCGCGAGTTGACGACAGCATAGACGAGCGTGGCCAGCGAGTCAGAGTCCAGCGACCGCCGGATACGCCGGAGTTGACCACAGTCGGTAAAAGCAGCCTGCGCAGACACAAGAGACGTGACAATCGACGCTCAGGTCCAGGGAAATGTCGACGCCGAGCAAACGAACGTGGCTGCTGGCGACGACAGTATCAGCACCTAATTTCAGCACCGGATAACTGCCTTTCAGTGCTGCATAGCAGTGACCTTATCTGGCGAACAGCGGTTCTATCTTGTCCGGGTTGAGCTACAATCTGTCGGCTGACGTCTAGTAGCCGATGTCAAAAACGCAGCGCTCGAGTTGATCGGCGGATGACGCCATTTCGTCGCGACGGAAGTGCAGTATGCGTGTTTGCTCGGCAGTCCGGTCCGCAAGGTCCGCGATGTACAGGATGAAAAACACTCGGATTCCCCAGGTCCGTGCAAGTTCAAAGTTGAGCCGCGCGGAACCGAGCACATAACGTGGACAACGAACGACAACATATCGCCGTACACAACACGGAATGTCCTGTCTGACAAGTATGATTGAATCCACTGGAGCACTGTGCCACACAAGCCAAACTGACGCTCGAGTCTTTGCAGTCGTGGTCCACGGTGTCGAAGGCAGATGATAGATCAAGGAGGCAGAGAGCGGACACCTGCCCCCGATGCACCTGTCAAAACTGGCCGTCTGTCTATTCATCGATGTGATTATTATCCAATATCCATGCCATTGTATCTTAACATTCGCCTCTGAAGCCACGGCAACATGGCGCTTTACAAATTTTGTATTGTAACATCTAAGCTTAGATCCAAGTTTTTTTTCGGACGAATAGGCCTATGAGTCTCATAGTTTCGTACCGAAGACCTTTCGTAGCGTAAATTAATTCATCTATCGAGGTCTCAGTATATGGATTGCTTATTAGTAGGCTGAGAGGGCGACAGAGAACGACGTTAACTACTCGGCTTTCGTACGAAAGATATGGAGTGTTTTCGCCGAGAAATGACGCCTCATACATTTCAATAAATGACGGTTGGTTGATTGATGGATGGTGTTTCAGCGGCCGTTGGTGGCGACTGCGGCGGCCGGACGTGGTGGCTGCCGGCGGGCACCTGTCGACGTCACAGCTCGCCGTACGTCGACCAGCCTCAGCCGGCGGCGGCGGCGGCGTCGGCGTCGGCTGGGCGGGGAGGAGGCCGGCGGCGCGGGTCGAGGCCCGGCCGCCGGCCGACGGTCGTCGTCGTGCCGGAACTAGCGTCGCCGAGGCACGGCGGCGACGACGACGATGATGCGGCGGGTCGGCCGACGCTCGCACGGACTGTTTCGCTGCGTCTCGACGAGCGGCGCGATGTGACACCGGATGTCGGCGGCCGTGATCGACGACCGTCGCAGCTTGCCAGCAAGGTCCGTCGACCCGACTAATCAGAATCTATCGTCCCGGCAACGGAACGTCGCGCGAAACTAAATACTAATGAGATATTTAATCATTTTCATTTAAACCCATCGAGGCTGTTCGACTCAGAACCAACTCGCCGTGTTGCCCACCGGCTCACGTATATCATTAGGCTCACGTCAACTCTTCCATAACATAAACTCAATTCTGTGATTTGTTCAACAGAAATGCAAAAATATTCCTCGAACTAGTTAGTTAGTGGATTCATTAAGCGCCTCATATACTATGATTTTAAGGCGCCATAGGCGTACAAATTTCCATATAGGCCGACCTTGTATACGTCGAATTTTTATTACGCATTCCTGTGGCAAGCCGTTTTAAAATTCAATCAACATTTGCAGATATCTGCAAATGAAATGCAGGTATCTACAATGTATTAGATTAAGAGTGGATTAAATGTTACCAAGAGGCTTGTCATGAATACGCAGTTGCATTTCGTCACAGAAATTGGTCGCATACACAAACGAGATCTGTCGGACCCGTCAGTGTAGCGTGGCGGAACGAATCAGTTTGTGTGATTTTCAGCACACTTTCGCGCTCAGCAGCAATTTCGCGGAAACGTGTTTTAGTCTCGTGCTAACAAGAACCAAACACGGTGCCAACTGTGCTGCATGATGGAAAATTTTCGCACGTGCTTTTGACGACTCTAAATTAAACGGTGATGAACTGGACATTGGGGAACATTTAGCGAAGAATGAAGAATGATTGCCGTGGCACTTTTATGAACAGTAGTGATGACTTGCCCGATATTTGCACAACGCTATAGATTATATTAATTCGTTTGTTTTTATCGAAGAACATGACTGCCCAGTTGTTTACCAGTGTCGGCATTAATGACACTGTGACATGTGAAGACAGATTAGTGTCATGACTCATGACAGAAAATGGCGCAACTTGGTGACGTTATTATGTCGTATTGATTCAAAACATGTTATTCATTGATTTAAAAACACGAGTATTAGCTTAAAGGTAAAATATAGAATATTGTTATTAAATTCGAAAAAAATGTCGAGATGTACTTTTGATAACCTGCAAGTAGATAATCTGCAACATTTTCTACTGCAGGGTTGTGCTGATAGCGTACTAGTTGGTGCATATTGTGATATTGCATGCCTGATTGCTGCGAAATACGATTTTCCGGCAGCTGCGTTTGCGTGATGAAATTCATCGTGTGTCTGGTTATCATGGGAATAGATGCACATCTGTCTCGTTGTGTGTGCAAAATGTCTCGATCAACGAATTGCAGCATATATAACGTGTTTCACGCTAGCAATCAAGCCGTCCTGTGAGCTAGTTAGGACTGCCATATTTTCATTGCGATATTCCGTGACGCCTTGCAAGGCGTATTCGTTCTGGATTTGTCGATACATGTAATGCACACTGCTGACATCAAAATTTTAGGCTACATAGCTATTCAAATAGAGACTGCAAAACCGCTCACATGTTCAAAACGAGGTTTTCGGTTTCGGGAAGCTCAACACAAACTTTGGGTTTCGTTTGTCCGTCTTGTGCAAAACAATCCAATAAAATCTGAAACTGCATCAACGTGACCTGCGGCAAGTTTTGGCTGTAGAAACTTTATCAAAATTTGGTGGACTGTCTGATCTGATCTTTATCCGTCCTCGATCCGAGGGTTGGCCACACCATGGACGTACTTTCTCCATTTATCCCTGTCCTCTGTCATTCTGATTGACTCTTCCACGGAGAGTCCTGTCCACGTCTTGATGTTG
>Ga0126328_10000338_pt1 | contig 10552 bp, 3 predicted proteins | sample InaspJWI13metaG_FD_97003 | JGI IMG/M metagenome (GOLD analysis project Ga0126328, IMG submission 97003) | Marine gutless worms symbiont microbial communities from Oahu, Hawaii - Inanidrilus sp. 1 OAHU.JWI-13 metaG | ecosystem: Host-associated > Annelida > Digestive system > Unclassified | place... | reverse complement strand
GTTTAGTTAAGTCACAGATGTTAAGGTCAGGCTTCAAGCCTCGAGGTCAGACTCGCCATGAGACCAAAATTTTGTCCTTGGCCTCTAGTATCCAGCCTGGTATTACGTTGTTGGCTACTTCTGAGCATATCCGTCTCTTTACTTTTTAGTTTTTTTCTGTTTTTGCACTTTTTTAGTTGTCGGTTCCGTGCGGTAGATTAAGCTGACTTATGTCGGCTTTCGAGCCCACGTTAAAATAGCATCTCGTATCGTATCGTACAATGACCTGCATGACAGAGAGAGATCTAATCGTTTGAACCGTGAGCCGACCCGACCGAGCTGAGGTCTTTAACCCAGTGACCCGAGCCGTTCGTTGAATATCTGATGATGAGAAAAATCACAAGAAATATCTTACCACGATTCCAAAATACAAAATACGCTGGCGACATTCTTTCAACTAGCTCGCTTGAGTCCTGCCCCCCCCCCTTTGACTGCAGCATGCCACCAGTATTTTTTTCTCACATTTATTATCAGGCATGAATATTAATATCGACACAGTCCGTCACGCTCGCTGAGGATTGCGTGATACACAGGGTGCGGCTAAAAAGTAACCACTAAGGTTTTCTGGCAATATTTCCCAAACGACTGAGAATTTTAAATAAAATTTTACACGCCCCTATATGTTCATATCGACGTAAAATTACAAAAAAATTATTCAATAATCTGTAACTTTGACAAAGTCATGCCATATTGAGCTCGATCGTTTAGTGAATTTTTACATCTCACTAGGAAAACACGAAATGATGTGATGTGTTTACAACGGTGTGATCTATCTTCACAAAATTAGGCATGATTGCACAGAACGTGTCTGCCAAGTGCACCAACCGTCAAAAATTAATTTTAAAAATCCAAGATGGCGGAAGGCCGATACGATTTAGAGACCCGTTCTGCATCATCATGATATATTGCAATTTTTCGATTTTCAAGATGGCGACTGTCCATTATCTTGGAATTTTGAAATTAAAATTTTTAACAACCGTGCACATCAGATACACTTTCTGCGTATCATCAAGTTAAGTTTTTTGAAGATCGGTCATATGCCTACTGTTACAGAGATGTCGCAATTTTTCGCGGGTAGCGTCATGATGTGATGCGGTACAAGGATCAACACAGACGTGTTACCACATCATTTGGCAGCGTTTCGACATCAATTCACTGATCTCATAACTTCGTGCCATGCTCACGTCAAGGTCCGCGACGCAGAAAACATTTAAAAAACAATAACAGAAGACATAGTCCAGAGACATAATAGTTCGTGCGCAAAGTGACATGTTTATTGGCGAACAGAATCATAAAATAGCGCGAAAACACACAGAGCTGCAAAACACACGGTTTGCATGTAACATCCCATAATGGATAAAAAAGCAGCGAACTGAAACGGAGACGACAACAGAATGGAACCAGACTATTAACGTAGCGTCACAGATGCGAAAAAACGTTGGAGAAAATTTCTAAAAACGTTAAACGCTTAAAACGTGACAAGAAACGTTCATCATCTGTCAAAGTCACTCAATGTAAACGTACCTTTCTGCATACTGTATCATGCATATGTCTGTGATTCCCGTATTATAATTTTACCATGTTGTATTGCCAATATTTTTAAATAACATAGCAAACAAGGTAAAAATCATTAAAATGCTATTTTGAGTTACATTTGTACTAACGTTTTTTTATAATAAAAACGTTTAAATAACGTTTTAAAACGTACAAATGTGAGAATTTTAAAAACGTACAAAAACGTTTTTTACATCTATGGAGTGTCGTACTTAGAAGGCGTCATTTGACAAGGACACTTCGGACTGCAAGACATCTGCTGCCACCTGTCAGATATGTTTGATATATATGGTAGTCAGCAGTTGACAATCTACCGTATATCAAACATGTCACGCGGGCGTGCAGCCAGCACGGTCATGTCACATAACAGATAAGTGCTCTTTACATTTCACTTTCCTATTTTCCAACTATTTTTCTATTTTAAACGATTCTGCTAAAGTAGCACAGTTTTGCCTTGTGATGATACGAAAACGCTCTGCCAGTGACTGTTCGCGACTTGACATAGAGCATCACCGCGTTCCACAGTAGACAGAAAGCCTAACTTTTTTTACCAGAGCATACCCCTACTACCACTCTCGTAATAGGCTTTTCTGTAAGACGGGGAGGACATAACTTCGCTGTTAGTGTCACTGAAAGTTCAAATGAGACACACACGTGAAAAACGGCTAGGAAATAGCATTATCTCCTGTTGTCAGTTGACCAAGCTAAATAAGGATACTGGCTTACGGCTTATTGGCTACAATACTGATCGTTAGCAAGTTGTCAGAAACAGTGCTAGTAATAACGGCAGAATTCTGATTCGTAGTTTTGAGTTATCATGTACTTACTGCTTTGACATATTAGCCATTAGGTATGGGTATTTACAGGCCAACTTTTGATAAGGCTACTATACTTTATCAAGCTTAAACTGGAAAGTCCTCACTCGAGGTCGCACTGACCACTCTTTAGCAACATGAATTTTCGCCTGGATGTTATGCATTTACAGCTTACAAATAAGTCTGCTTTTCAGCAATGGTCTTGACCTACAAACTCGTCCTATACAGTGTCAAGACCAACCAGCATATAAAATATCTAGATCAAAGGTTATCATTCAGAAGTCACTGTTCGCATCTGACCTATTGCGTGGACCACCGTGGTAAATAACTGAATTAATCAACGTTAGTGAGGTGTTCAGTGGCATTTTAAACACAAATATTAAAATGGAGCTTGCAAAGTCAGCAACTGATATGGTCACAACTATACACTATGTCCAGAAAAAACTCAGACTGCCTATGCATTGCCTAAAAATTGCCGATTTTAACAGTATGGAATGGCTGAGCAGCACTGTGTTCTTCCCATAGCAGCCACAGAACAGTTATTATCAAAGATATTAAAGCCCAGACTAATAATAGCAATATTACTTACAGTTACAATCATCAGTACTGCCAAAAATATAAAGACTGACTATGAAATTACAGCAAGTTAATAAATACTGGTAAGCTAAAATTCCACATTTCACACAAAGATAGCAGGTGAGAACAGCATAAATGTACAAGTATTTAATAAGTCTCGAATTGTTGCCAAGAAAGTCAACTACAATAAAAAACGACTAATTTACATAAGACAACAATACGTGGCAAATTCATTCAGTCCAAACTGTCTATTATAGAAATAACAAATCGTACAAAAACATAGCAAATACGTCATGTTGGCACAAAGTAAATCTAAAGACTAACAAACTATAAGTCCTGAGATGACTGTGGCATTACTGCCCACAAATTTACATTCACAACAGCACTTTGTGAACTAAATGCAGTACTGCAGGCATTAGCGATGATGCACTGGTGTCAATCAATGAAGTTCATTTAAATTCAGCCATTGTCTATATGTCAGGAAAACATCAACGTATCGAACTAATAACTCTGATTGAGTCTGGATTGATGGAACGACTACAGCAAAAGGCTTCAAGGTAAATTTGTCATAACCTTTAATGTACTATGCCTTTTGATGATGTACATGTTTTAACTGACTACTGGAATGCACTTAGGCACCCACGCATTAGTGCGACTATTACAGGCACATTGTAAGGCTGTAAACAATAGTGATCGTGATACCGGGTAATCCAAAACAGTAGTGTCGCACTTACTGTTCCTAATGACTTTACATTTACCTAATATGAAAAATGCAAGGCACAAGAAAATCCAAGCAAACACAAAGAATGCAGTTGTTAATCACTTGCGTGATATATTCATGTAATAAACATAGCATAAATACTTTTGCATGTAGACAGTTCTGAGTGAAACAAAAAACCAAGTATTAGCAGCATACATATTGGTGGCCTTCAGTGTTTTTTGACGCTGTTGGTTGGGCGGCAGGAAGGTCATCTGGCCTGTAAAAAACTGAGTGGTGGGGTGCTGGCGTGGTTATCTGTCTGCAGCAAGGTGCAGACTTGCATATGGCCCAGCTGATGCCACTGCCACTCATTGTCTCTTGCTTCAGTAAAATCCAGATTGGTTTTACCTTTCTGGTACCGGCCCACCCGGGTAGTCCCGAAAAAAGGGCCGTTAAACGTGTGTGTGTGTGTGTGTGTAGTAGTAGTAGCATATATAAGTGTCTGGATGACAAACCCACAAATTTAGTGTCGTCGCATTTCCAACGAGAAGTTGACGGCAAGCCAATTAGAGAATGTTTCCACCGAAGCACTCACGTATGCACGCACTGACAGACCGACAACCCGAAAACATAATGCCGCTGGCTCATCTATATGATAAGCGGAGGCACTGCTAAGCAGCGGCAGGTGACAGAAAAGTGAAAGAAGTGCCATAGTCCAGATCCAATTTCTCTATTGAGCAAGGACCCGAACAGGTATGCAAACCGGGCAGGGCATCGTCAGTGAAGTCTTCAGCCGGTGGTGAGTCGGTCAGCGGAAGACGAGGCATAACGCGAGACGGCCATCGACGGGTGTAGTGATGTCTTGGCTGAGTCGCCACTGCCAGCGAGAGGTCGACGCGACTGTTTCAACGTGGTGGTCGACGCAGCGGCAGTAGCACTGGACCGGGCGGTGTGATTCAACGGCTGCGGTCGGACCGATAGCCGCGGCTTGGCGGCGGCAGCGGCGGACCGCCTCGCAGTGGCAGCGGCGGCAGGCTCGCGGTAGCCGATCAGTGCCTTGATGCGGTCCTGGACGCGAGCCTTGTCCTCCAGCGCGCCACCGAGACGCGGGCCGCCGCGCCGCATTGAGTCGCCTCCGCCAGCGGCCGACGACTGGGAGGTGGAGTCGTTCAGCTGGAGTTGGTGCCAGATCGCCAGCAACGAGTCCGGATTGCAGGTGGAGACACCGGTGCCGTCGTCCGCGTCCCTGCCGATCGACGCCACCTCACCAGGTGGAGGGACCGATCCGCCAGGAGTCGTTCCGCCGCTGGACTGCCGGGTGCGGGTCTCCAACCGCCCAATCTCCAGCGTGCCCTGTGATGGGATCGACCCGCTGGACTGCTGAAGGCCACGGTCCATGAGCCCAACGCGGGGCTGCATCCGGTCCCCGTCGACCGCGGCTATCACGCCCTGCGATGGCAGTGGGACCGACTCGCCCGCGGTCGTACCGCTACCGATCTGCCGTGGGACGAGCCCGAACCCGGCATCCTGCAGATCGGTCCCGCCATCGACCGTGGCCACCTCTCCCAGCGGCAGTGGGACCGACGCAGTGGCCAGGTTCACGTCGGGGGCGGTGCCGGCAACGGTCTGCCGCAGGCCGCACTGAAGTAGCCCAAGTCGGGCCTCCAGGCGGGCGATCTCGGCGTCGCGTACCGCGATCGTCTCCCTCTGCGCGGCACCCACGGCCCGGCTGGCCTCGAGCTCCATCTGTGCACCACTCATCTGCCCGGCGGCGCGCCGCAGCTCCACGACTAGGGCCGCCTGGCGGTCGGCAGCCGCGGCGAGCTGCCCATGCAGGTGTGCCACGTCGTCCCGGGCCGTCCCCAGCTGACGCCGCAGCTCGGCTATCTCGGCGTCGTGACGCTCGGCCGCCGTGTGACCCTCGGCCGCCGCCGCCATCTGCAGGCGTGCTCGCTCCTCGCTCGCCTCTGAACACCGACAAACACGCAACGTGCGACACTTGCAGCAACACTGCAGTCAACACACACGCACACAGCCGTTTAACGGCCCTTTGTCCGGGACTATCTGGGTGAGCTGGCCATCTGCGACGCGGGCCTGCATCCGGTCCCCGCCGACCGCGGCCATCATGCCCGGTGGTGGCACTGTGGCAGTGGGACCGACTCGCCCGGGGTCGTACCGCCGCCAGTCTGCAGAAAGGTAAAACCAATCTGGACTTTACTGAAGCAAGAGACAGTGAGTGGTAGTGGCATCAGCTGGGCTATATGCAAGTCTGCACCTCGCTCCAGAGAGATGACCACACCAGCACCTAACCACTCAGTTTTTTTACAGGCCGGATGCCCTTCCTGCCGCCCAACCAACAGCGTCAAAACACTGCAGACCAGTACAGCATAAAACCACCTTAGGCATCCATAATGGACAGCCTCAATTTTCTGTTATTATGCTAAATTATGAATCATGACCACACGGAGAGAACATCCCCAAAGATTAAAGGGCAGAAAATGAACATTAGCAAATATGTGGAGTAAAAATATCAGAAATCTCTGTCTGCGTGTTGGGCACAGTGGTGAGACCTGCAAAAAAGAATAATGCGATCGAGAAGCCATTATGTGACAAAGTCATGTGGAAGCAAGGAAACATGTGTTAAGACAATGGTGCACAAGGATGCCATCTGGCGAATACAACTGAACAAACCACACTCCAGTAGACATAGAGCAATGATCACTGTCCGGAGCATAAAAGTGAAGATCATCAGAAAACTCTGTGCTTTATTGGGTACTACAATCGTGCGCAGTGATATTCACACAGTGTAACCAGTTCTTACAGTTAAATGTTGGATTAAAATTTATGTATGCCTTATATTTGGGCTTGCGTTTTGTATTTTTGACAATTTACTTGTGTTTTTGATTTTGTTGTGTCCAATTTCTTCAGTAATAGTCAACATCTTAATTTTTAACTTGTTTCGTCAACATCAGATTATGTGACAAGTTGCATGAAATGTAATACCAGCAAGCTGCCGGACCAGCTTGGCATGTTCGGCGTCCTTGGCCTGCAGAAGTGAGACAGCTTCAGAAAGGTCGCGTGCCAGCCGGTCATGTTCCGTGCTCGTCGATGCTAGTTGTGAACGCACATCGCTCAGTTCGCTCTGCAGCGTCTCGAGGTGCGACCTCGACGCACTCAGCTGGCTCTCTGCCTCGCGATTTGACGCTGACGCTGACTCGTTTTCCTTCCGTGACTTGCCCAATGACCGCTCCAGTTCAGAGATCTGGCGAGACTTGATTTCCACCTCTGAAGAGTGCTCATGCGTCAGCTGTTCTAACTGGTGCATCTGTGTATACCACACATAATAACAACAAACTCAGCTTACAAATTATTTCATACAAATCAGCATCAAAGCACACACATACACGTTCCAATTTTTAGCCACGTCGTATAACGAAAGTGGCTCTAAATACCCATGGCATTCTTCTTTCTTGTTCGGAATTATGGTTTTATTACCTTTAAAGGATCATAATTCGGCAATGGTTTCACTTATCAGAACACTAATTGGAAGTCAAACGTAACGTTTGGCATGGTGCTCTGATGCTAGCAGTGCCCAACATTGCCACTGACACCTACTGACTGGCATTCAATATAGCCATGTGGCTATTATCCACACTCAGGTCTTGGCCTTCTTTTATTAGCTTAATTCAGGACGGGACTGGTCGTCTAAGACAGAACCTCTGCGGATAACAAAAGTAGTTTTTTACAGCCAAGGCCATACGCCAGTTCTGCCACCAAAATGACAGTTTGAAAATAATAAGGCAACTTACTCAACAAAGTGGCTAACTGAGCACCACTGATTCATTTATACTTAAATGATTATCTTTACCTACCGGTATTTACGTATAAATATTCATAAGTACAACTACTAAACAGTGCTAGTCAACAGCAAAGTAATATACATATACAGGGTTCAACCTTGGATGTCTTTTCTTTAAGAGCTGCCATGAGCTCAGCAACTTTTTCCTCGAGCTGTCTGACTTGCTGCTGTCGCTGTTCTGTCTCAAGTCGACTTTTCTTCAGTGACGTTTCCAGCCGAATGAGACGCTGGTCCCATTCACTCGACTGATCTTTCATTGCCATGTCCAGCTGAGTCAGCTGTGCTGCTCGCTGCTGCAGCTCCCACTGGCGATCCTTCATCAGCGACATAGACGGTACACTTGAGATGGCTTGCGATAGTTATCTAACATCTAGAGCTGGGAAAGTTAATGAGCAGTCATTTGACTAACTGTTAAAAAAGTCAACAGTTAGATTTTAACAGTATGATTAAAGATGCATCAGTAAGAAAGCAACAAAGCATTATAAAGTAGGCGTGATCAGGCTTCTTAAATTTAGAGAAAAAATATACTAAAATGTCAAACCGAAATCAGTTATAAATTCAAATATGCCAACCACTTGTAGCTCAATGCAATTATTTTGCTAGCTATTAGCCACTTAATTCATAAACAAAAAGATATGTCCTCAGTCGACTGGTGTTGCTTAATTTATAATCGAAATGAATTATTAATTTATTATTACTTAGTGTGAAGTTAACTACTAAATAGATAATAAAGGATAAATAATTTTATCCATTACCGCCCCTCATTCCCTAATTACAATTCTGACTGCATTCCTAAGCAAGCAGAATTCAACTCCATATAACAGGCCATTTTGGCAAAGAATCAATTGCATTGTTACTGAAAACTAACACAAAGATAAAATGAAACAAAAAATATGGTAACACTACAACTACCATCAACAGACAAGTGTCTTGCTTTATGATATATAGCTCTCATGTTATGCAAAAGGGATGAAAAAATGGTACATAAAAAGATTAAAAATACCTGTAATGATACAGATAGACTTTCAGTTTCTTTCTCTTTACTTCGCAATGCATCCTCGCAGCGCCTCAAGTTTGCTCTGGCAGTTTCAACTTGTGCTTTAAGTGCAATAACTTCCTGATCATGTTCTTCCAACTTCTCAGCCAACTCAGCTTTTGCTGTCCGCTTCAACCTCTCCAGTTCTGAAAGCAATTCTGTTCGCTCAGACGACAGTGATGTTAAGCTGCTATTGACTTTTGTCAGCTGCTCGGAAAGAGTTTTCGCTTTTGCATCCTTCTCCTTGCATGTTGCTGACGACAAATCTAGTTCCGCCTTCAACTCTGAAATTTCCGCTTCCAGATCATTACAAACTTTGCTCTGTTGCTTGAGTTGCTTCTGACAAGCTTTCAGTTGGCCTCCGATGTCTTCCATCGTCCGTGAACGTTCGAGCTGCACAGTACGCACAGCAGTGTTCAACTCTTGTATCTGATCATCACGTTGCCCCAGCTCCGAGCACGCAGTATCGAGTTTCCTCTGCAGTGCTTCAACTTCAGATTTATATTCAGCAGCTTTGCACTGCAAGGCATGATCAGACTGTGCAATCTGTGACAGAAGACGAACCTGTTCGCACTCAAGTTTCATTAACTTCGTTTCTGTTTCTTGCAGCTGCTGGCGGTTATGTTCTGATGCCTCTTCAAATTCTGCTGCTCGACTTTTCATCTCTTGTACATTTTTCCTCAGCTCTGCTTCAACTTTGGATGCATCCTCAAGCACTTCATTCAGCTTTGATATTTGCTCCTGAGCTGACTGCAATTCATTATTTGTCTCACTGCACTGGCTTTTGAGCTGCTGGCATTCAGTCTGATAGCACTGCAGTTCGGTTTCTAGATGCAACACGAGTTCCTCCGCTTGTACAGCACGGTTCTCAAGTAACTCTGTCATCTGTTGTTCCTCCTTATCTCGTCGTGACAGTTCTTGTCTCAGTGCATTGGTCTGCTCGGTCATTTCTGTCAGATTTTGCTGTAGTTCTGCAGTCCGAGTGTCGGATCGTGAGAGGGCTGCCTCCAGCACATGATGCTGTTCATTCAGTGTGGCAATTGATGCTTCCATCTGGCGACACTGGGCATCATGTAGCTGCCGCATCTGACTACATGCAGAAACATTCTCGGTTGCAAGACGAGACTGTTCATCACGCTCCTCGTGTGCATGTCCTAACTCTGACGATAAAGACTGCACTTTGTCGCTGAGAACTGCTGACCGCTTTACTTGTGCCGCGACTTCTGATACTTTTTCATCAAGTTGGCGCTCAAGGCCAGCTAACTGTAATGCCTGCTTGCGTACCTCAAGATTAAGTGCTGCTTCTCTAGTCCCATAATCAGCCAACTCTCGTCGAGTTGCTTCAAGCTGCTGACCTCTTTGTGCAAGCTCAGCATTGGCTGCAGCATTTCTAGCCTCAAGATCTGCAACACGACTTTGCAGAGAATTAACTGTACACAGATGATTTTCTTTTTCATCTTCAAGACGTGCCAGCAAAAGTTCAAGCTCTTGTACTGATTTTGCGCCTATTTCAGCCATCTCTGCAACAGCTCCAGTTGCCTGCTCTGTTCCAGAGTCAAGAGCCACTCTCAGCTGCTGTACTTCCACTCTTTCTGCATTAAGGTCACTTTTCATAACTTCTGCCTCTCTTCGAACTTTCTGGAGCTCAGATTCCAGGCTTGCAACTTTGGCCTTCATATCACCTAATTTCATATACGATACTTCAGGGGTTAACAAGCAGCTGACATTGGATGGATCATCTTTGGTAGATAAATGTAGACAGCTGATATCAGTTCGAGAAGACCTTTGGCTGCCATGAACACCAGTTACACCCTGCTGAAGTCTCAGAGATAGATCTTCCAGCTGTATAAGCTGAGCTCGACTTTCACCAATCTCAGCCTGGCAGCGTTCAAGTCTGACACGCTGATGTTCCACTCTCTGTTTAAGGCTGCTATTCTCATGCTGCAGTGACTCGCAGCCGGACAGTTTTGTTT
>Ga0126328_10000337_pt1 | contig 10582 bp, 6 predicted proteins | sample InaspJWI13metaG_FD_97003 | JGI IMG/M metagenome (GOLD analysis project Ga0126328, IMG submission 97003) | Marine gutless worms symbiont microbial communities from Oahu, Hawaii - Inanidrilus sp. 1 OAHU.JWI-13 metaG | ecosystem: Host-associated > Annelida > Digestive system > Unclassified | place... | reverse complement strand
TATCTGTCTGGAGCAAGGTGCAGACTTGCATATGGCCCAGCTGATGCCACTGCCACTCACTGTCTCTTGCTTCAGTAGAATCCAGATTGGTTTTACCTTTCTGGTACCGGCTCACCCGGGTAGTCCCGGACAAAAGGCCGTTAAACGGGTGTGTGTGTTGTGTCCGAAACAGAGCCACAACGAATCGAGGTAATGTAGTTCGGGCCTATGTCAGTAGTCAAAATCTCGGCAACTCGATTGACATCTTCTGCCTATCGGGCCCACAACAGCAAACCCACAGCAGCGGCGGTCTGGCGGGAACGACGGAGAGACAGACGGACAGACGGACGGACGGACGCCCGACAGTTGCATAGACCTTGTTCCGCATACTGTTGTGACAGTGCCGACTAAGCAACGACTCATTGAACTGTGTATACATGTTCGAACAGCAGGTTATTCATGTGAAATACACAGCTTTATTTCACCACAAAATGTGATAGCAAGAAAAAACAGAATAGAAACAGGACTTAACTAAACTTAACTAAACAAAATAAGAATAATTACAGCAGTTCACTGTCTTTGCAGTTCGTTTTCTGCATACTCACGACACATCATATACAGCTTTATTTCACCAAATTTAGCTTCAAATGTTGCTGGTATTGTGGGTTCTGCGAGTCGTAATCGTCGATCATTCTGCAGCAGCATCGTCAATGCCGCTCTGAACGTTACGCAGTATGACCAATGGCACAGAAAAATCTTCGAGCTAGCGTGCGCACGTTCGGATGTTCTAAACACAGTTTGTTATGCCTATAAACAGTTCCTGTTTACCTTTCCTCTTTTTCGTTAATGCTATGAAGTTCCTTGCAATGAAGAACAATTTTGTTCGTAGTCAAAGTGCTGGTAATGACAACGCGACATCTGCACTTTTCTTCAACTTCATTCAGGCAGTGAGGGTGTGTGCCGGAACAGGTTTGCACTTTAGTAGTGCTTTCAATGCTAGAATATTAGTGTTAACAATAATGACTAATTCCGTCGCGTAAAAGGTGTTGAGTATCAACGTCGTTATCACTGTCGACAAGAAATTATGCGTTCGTTAAGTCAAAACAGTCCATTTGTAGAACTAGAGGCTGTCTGCAGTGTGTGAGATGAGTTGACCTTACATGGAGTTAAATTTCTTTATTAATCGCAAACCTTGACCAGATGGAAACTGGACCTATAGAAAATGCCATCGCGATATTGGCACGATGATTATATTGAGATCGGTTCGGCCTACTTAACAGGCCACATAAAGCGAAAGCTGTTCCACGTCGGCGACCCGTAGAGAAAGCCGCACGGGCGATAGTGGGGGGGGGGCTATGTAATCGATACGCGATACCTGTCGACACCCGCCGTGCGATCGGTATAACATTGGTTCCGCGTACGCAGACGCGTGTACCACAGAACCGCATAGTGCCAGTTGCTGCGTACGTTTCCTTGTCTCTGATTAATTCACATCTCGACGGCAGATGTGTACACTTCGTTCTGCAAAACGAATGCTTGCATCTTGAACATTTTTCCAAGCCTTCAGTGGCAGTAACAAAAAACAAAATGTCACCGCCTAGCCTACCAATGGAAGACTGACTTTTCCGTCTACCTATAGTGCCGTATATGCCAAAAGTTCAGTCACAAACAGCCGAATTTGCAACAATATTTAAATAGCCTAAGAGTTGTGTCAATATGGCGACTCATTTAGTGAGAAAACGGGATATTTTGCGATCAAAATGGTCGACTTAAGTATACTCTGAAAACTTCCGTGTCTGGTATACTAAATCTGCCACTTTGTAGTATCAATCAGTCGACTTATTAAATACAAAAAAACATGACAACCGCTTACATTGCGGTAAATTATTGACGTAAGACCAGAACACAAACTATTCTAACAGAGAAATAATCATAAAACTTATGCGGCGTTTACACGAGACGATCGTCGGCGCGACCGATCGCTGCGACAATCGCTCCATATAAACACCCAATTATTCATCTCAAACAGATCTGCGTGGTAGCAGCACCCCACGGATGTACCAGTTTGTGTAAACGCCTTACTCGCGTCGCCTTTGCCTGCGATTGTAGACAAACATGGCGTCATCCACAAAACCGGAACTATAGATAACATATCGCAACGCCGTCTGCGGACGACCGACCCACGACCACAGGCAACATACACCGGAAATTTGGTGAAGTTTCGACACGTGCTTCCTGAGATATGACAGCGGACAGACAAACAGAGAGACAGACAGACACGCTCATCGCAATCATCCGCTCCCCTGCTGGGGATGAGTAATTACAAACTCGCACGTCATTGGTCGCTATACACACGTAGCCTAACACTGTTCCGTTCGACGAATTTTTCGCTTGTACGCCCCCTTTTCTGGCATCAAAATTACCCAAATTTTTCAATCCGATTATTTATCGTGAAGTATGTTTGACTTTTCGGTCTCTAAAAATTTTTGCTGCCGAATGGAAACCCTCAAATTTTCCAAAGTTCCCATACTTTTCTAGCAGCTCGAATTTTTGACTTTCCTATAAACAGTCTCGACCACAGAAAAAAATTTCTGCCGAATTCAAACCACCAAAATTTCCCGAAGTTTCTGCATATTTCCAATTGCGCGAACATTTTGCCTCCTGTTCCTTCGTATTGGCCTAGTCTAGATCGTGATCGACCGTTAAGGTCACAGGTTGAAGTTCGTGGTCACAAGTCCGGTATGAGTGTAACAAACTGATTGAAGAAGTGAAATTAAAATTGGAAAAACGAGTTGCGGCACCGAACCTTAAAGAAACCCCCGAATTGGAAAGTATGAATGTATAGTTGACAGCCAGTCGTTCACGGTTTGCTAAAATGCAGCTACAGTGGTCGGTGTAACCTCGAGTGGAGACTTTATATTGATCCGCAAAGGTAGAATGTGCCATACGCCATGAGGAGTGTAGGCTCATCTCCCTTCCTCCGTAGGCCATGAGCCTGTAGGTGGATAAACCACTGAAGTCCGTGACGCATGGCCAGTGCGACGCCAGAACCTACCGTTACCTTGATACCTTCCCAGCCGCACGGCAGCACCGCCCCTTGACCGGCACCGAATTATACTGCTTGGTGACAGGGGCACACGTGTGTGAACAACTTGCCCAAGGTTGTTACCTGAAAGCGGAATTAACGGCCGGAGATGGAACCAACCAGTCGCAAGTCCAGCGCCCTAACCACTACACGACCAGGCCTCGTTGAGTATTGAGTATTTATTGAACAACACATAACAAACGCACATGCTAATCATGACTTAAAAGCAGTGGCATAGCAATGGTAGAAAAGGTAAAATAAACACTAGAACATGCATAAAGATATTTTAAAACACTGGCAACCAGAAAAAAACATACATATACAATAAAAAAATCTATTTAAATCGAAAAAACTACTCGTAATAAACGACTTGCGACTAAAATTGTTGCAGACTGATGGGAGCTGAAAGTTGTGGTCTCTAGAACGGAGCCCATACGGATTGCACTCTATCGCTAGAGTAGCACCTGCACCGATCATTTCTGGTCGTTTTTCGCCCAGTAACCTTGCCGCTGATAACTATATGCACCGGCTGAATGCGATTCTAAGCTTAAATACAGCGGCCGCAGCGATCTGCCGGAGCAGGCAACGCGTAGAGCGCTGCGTTGCCTAATCACTCCGGCATAGACGCGACCCGCTTAACCCTCTGTGGAACACCGACCCAATCCGCTGCAAGTTGCTACAGTAATGGTAGCCACAGCCCGCATCACAGCCGCCACCACACAGAGCATTTTATCGTATTCGTCAGGTGGCACTAATGTGCGCCGTCGTCTAATAGGGAACGAAAGTGTGCTGATACAATCGGCACATTGCTGGTTCCCTGGGCTGGCCGTTTCCAATGCTAAAATATGAATATATTTTTGCAATAAAATATACGGAAACAGTTTTATCAAACTGCACTCGGTAGCTGTTATAGTTTGAAATAACCAAAATGCTGATTGCAGTTAAAAAGATAAATTTATTTGTTTGATTTATTGTAATTTTCGGCACACTTTCGTTCCCTATACCCGGTTACTTCGTCCCATGCGAGTCTGCCGTCCGCGAAACGGCATCTCCGTCGATTCATCCGTTTTTGACGGCTCACCAGTGCGCTCAACAGAAGACCACGCTACGTGTAGCAATAGCCCGCATCCCGTGCTACGCATGCGTTGCGGGCTAAAACTATAGTCTGTGTTCAGCATCCTACGTCAGCTGTAAACGTGGTACTGCCCGCATTTGCTGCTGCGCGCCGCGCTGCGGCCCGGTGCTGCTGCGGCGCCGGCCGTGCAGCAATCGATCGATATCTCCCGCCCGCCGGGCCCGCAGCAGCAAACCCACCGCACGCTGCTGCAGCGGGCAAGTGGGACAGACGGACGGACGGACACCGTACCGTTACATAGACCCTGCTCCGCATAGTACGCGGTCAGTGAGCATCAGCCTATCCACGAAGCCAATGAGCGAACTTGCCGTTATATACATCTCTTATTCACCAAAATTGGTAGTACAAACATGCAATATTATTGCATGAAAATAAAGTAAGAAGGAAAACGAGTCACTACAGATATCCTACTTGACAACGAGACTGCATATCTCACAGACTACACTGCTATTCAACGAGTATCTCTTAATAAATTTGTATTTACGCATGGCCACAGCGGCAGCAATGTCATCGACTCCACACATTTTAATACACTCCGCGGCGATTTCAGAAGTATTGACATTAAAAAATTTTCCTAGCACACGATGCCACAACATGATTCATTGGCGTGTAGCTGGTGAACTGAAAGGGTTAGGCCGGCCGGACTTTGTAGAGTGGTGCTCCGTGTCGGATTCAATCTGCAGTACAGCACTTGTTCCTGATCGACTTTTCGCGGCAGGAGTCCTCGGCCCGTCGATCGAACTTATTACCGTTTCACACCCGAAGACTCCTAGGCCTGCTAATGAATACACCCGTAAGCGCCACGATGCTACGATTTCATACAGACGAAAGTGTCCCAAAGAACCGGAAGACCGATTCCCATTTTCTGTGACTAGGGCAGTATGTGGAAATTTTGAAATCCCACACTTTGGACCGACTCTTCTCTTCCTATGCCTGTCAGTCCGTCACCTCTTCTTACCCCGTCTGCTCATAACTCCCCACTCTTTCAGGACTGACTCCACGGTCTCTCACTATAGGGAACGAAAGTTTGCCGATACAACTGGCACCGTGCTTGTTCCCTGGGCTGGCCATTTCCAATAAAAAAATATAAACATATTTTTCTAATAAAATATACAGAAGCAATGTTGTCAAACAGCACTCAGAAACTGTTATGGCTTGAAATTAGCAAAATGTCGATTGCAGTTTAAAAAATAAATTTATTGCGTTATTCGTTATAATTTTCGGCACACTTTCTTTCCCTATATCGTTAATTTTTTTTAGAATATCCGTTGTCGTTTTTTAGTAGTTCGTTACTTTTGCAAAGTGATTTTGACTTCGTGTGCTAAAATAATTGGCTAACAGTCGGTTTTTTGAATTCTGACGGCACGTAAATAGTCCTACATCAGACCGTATCGAATCGTATCGAAAACGAGATAAAAGAAAAAAATAGAATATGACACTCATTCAGCAAACTTTACCACACTCACTTGCGTGTTTGTTAGTTATAAAATATGTTTGGTGAGGCTGTTTTGCGCTTCTTTTTCTGCGGGATAATTGTCCCCCTTTACCCCACCCCCATATTTTTTCGCTGATTCGAGAGCAGCATTGACACCGATGTGTATAATGGCCCACAAGTGTCAACCTTCGTCCAAGGACCACGCACACCGACACGACAGCCACACCACTGCGATGTCGGTCAGCGGAGTTCGTCGCATGAACGAAGTTAACGCACGTCGGGCCCCGTTAGATAGATAGATAGATAAACTTATTTATATAGCGCCTATACATTCAAAAGAGTCACTAAGCGCTTCGGGCGGGTATACCATCTCGGTGTGTAACCAGCCAACTAGGTCAACTCAGCCTTGCATCCCTCCAGGGTGGCTTAATCGAGTACCAGCTTCAGCTGGGGGTAAAGGCGGGAATGTCACCTCTGCCGGGTGGCAGGTAACACTGTGTGATCCTCTGACACGTGAGTTCCCGTAGCAGTGTAGCAGGTTAGCCTGCAAACTGCTATATCTGTATACTTTACTTTACCGCGAGAAAAGTATAGTGTGGCATAGTGTGACCGTTTATCATTATAATGACACACGGTCAACCGTAACGCGTTGATCATTCGATAATGATAAACGTTACGTGACGGCATTTTGACAAATCAGCGAAGCAGCTCACAGTTGGTCGTACGACAATTCAAAATGTAGCGTGGTGTGGTTTTGTAGCGTGGCTGTGGTGTCGATGTGGTGTGCCTGGTCATTGGACGAAGGTTAATATCATATCATATCATGGTGATGGTGGTGCCACGACATCGGCTATCCACTGTTGGACGCCGAGCATTCGCGGTGCACGGCCTCATGGTCTGGAACTCCTTGCCGGACGACCTCCGTACACAGCAGGACTATGAGTCCTTTAGACAGAGTCTGAAAACCTGGCTTTTTCTCTAGATACCAGCGTGTTCAGCGCATTAGAGACTTTCGTGATAATAGCGCTATATAAATCGACATTTACCATACCATACCATACCATCATATCAGAAATTTATAGTGCGCCCATTACTAAGAGAACCTAGACCATAACAAATGTTAAAAGCTTGGCACTTGTGGGCCGGCACCACCATGGATGTGGAAACAACGAGCGTGCGTACCGGAGCTGGAGTGCGACTTGGTTCGGATCTGCGAGGCGGCGGCGGCCGCCTTGAAGACGTTCGAGTGGAAGAACGCGCTCGTCGACGAGTAGTCGGCCAGCTCGGCCGGCGGCACCGGCATGTACGGCTGGTAGGGCCCGGCGGCTGCCGACAGGTGCGCGTGGTGCGCTGCGCCGGGGTGGTGCGGGGGGTGCTGGCCCCGCGGCGGCGCGTACGGACTGAACCCGGCGGACGCCGCGACGCCGCCGAGGTGGGGGTAGTAGTGGAGAGCGTCGGACGACAGCAGGGCGCCGCTGACGCCCGAGTAGTCCAGCTGCTGATGCTGTTGCTTCACGTCACTGCCGCTTCCGCTCTCGTACCTGGCACAGTCAGTCAGTAACAAGGGCGTCAACGCCACTGGAACATTGGGGTCGCAGGTCGAGCGCCGAAGACGCGAGAATCGAGGCGCCTTTGGCGGCGAGGGGGATGGGGTCTGAATTTTTCATCTCAAAATGGTGTGATATGGTGCATTCTGGGTGTGTTGTTTTTAAGATTCATGTGTCCCATGGATTGTAGTTGTATGATAAACTTATAGAAGTACCAGTTTGTGCCAGAAGTTCCGCTGAAGGGAAAAAATAAAACACTTGTCAAAATATTGGGGGGTCGTCAACACAGAACGACCCCTGCAGGTCAAATATTGGAGGGTCGCGACCCCTGCAACCCCTGCGGCGTTGACGCCTACGGTCAGTGATCATTTGTGCCGTGCACCGACATCCAGTGTTCGAGAATACGTATTTTACGTTTTTTCGGACTTCAAAAAAACGTGACTTTTTACGTTTTTTAAATGACGGTGTCAAAATGTCGTAAAAAGTAGTTAGCAAAAGTTTCGTCCTCAATCCTTCGAAAGGACAGCAGTGACGATGAACAATAAATATTAAACAGCCATATATCCGGGTGTCTCCGACAAAAGACCGTCGGGGTTTATCATTAATATTTCCAAACAACTGACTTTCAAAACTAAAAATTTGGATAGGTTATGACGCTAACATTATTACAGAGCAAGATGTTTAATGTTGGTGACTTACCGGTACTGACTTTCGGTAATTGTGTATTAAAGACCGGAGCGATCAAGCACCCTCTGAAACTGTACGTATGTTTTTTACGTTTTTTTGTCAAAATCCAAAAAAATGACTTTTTACGTTTTGTTGAGTTGTTGCACACGTTTTCTCGAACGCTGAAGACACGTTCAGACGCTGAAGACACAGTCATAGTGCTGTTCAAAAACAAGCAATATTAAGTAGAAATGTTTATGAATTGATATCGAATTTAAGAGAGGCTTGCTTTATAAAATGTATACTGTGTCCCAAACACGTCCACGTCTTATTTTTTAATAACTCTGTCAAAACCAGCCGATTTTAATGACTTTTGGCACCTTAAATCCCGAGAAAATTTCACAAAAATCGTACAAATTTGTCCACCTCACCATGTCGGACGCCGCCACTTTACCCTGGAAAGTCCATAAAAATTAATTTCAACGGTATTATGGAGTAGTTTTGCAGAATGTTTATAGTTTTGTGTGATTGCATGTGTATGTGAGTATTTGCTTTTTTGTAGTCATTTCCTGCTGTAGTTTTATGTATGTATGTTTTTTTCTTAATTTGTGCTGCCAACTGGCGTAATAAATCATAATAGTTATTCAGTATGCAGAGATTGTTTTTCAGAAGCAGAATATGTCGCTGCGTCGTACATGGCTGAGCTGTCGTTTCCGCTCGTCGAACCGGAAGTAGAAATGGCGGCGACGCTCTTGTTCGATCCGGGACTCCGTCCGACGTGCGCCGAGCTGCGACGCCCGCCGTCGCTGATCGGCTTGTTGTCCGGGTCGGCGCCGGGGAGATCGCCGCCGGGCGCGGTCGTCGCGAAGGCGTTGAGGCCGCCGTGGAGCGCCGTGCCGCCGGCCGTGGCCCGCGGGAACGGCCGCGGGTCGAGATCGACGCTCGGAGGGGAGGATCGTCCTGCGGCGCACGAGCGACGCGACAGATAGTCGCGATCGCGGTCGAGACCGTTGAGCTCTGAACCCAGCGTCTGACACACAACCAACATCTCACCGGCAGTCTGCAAAGCGTTTTTCATAGCACTGTTTATCCGGATTTTATCCGGGATCCAACGAGCAGCACAGACTGTTTTAGGCGTCTGCTTAAAACGTACTTGTTCGCTCGTTACTAGTGCATCCAGCGCATTAGGGGTTCTTGACGATTATGAGCTGTACAAATCCACACACTCACTCACTCACTCACTGTGATGCAACTGTGATGCGACTGCAACTGCGACGACCTTGTGACGACAGTGCAGCGTGCCGTGACTGCGACTCTGATGTGACTGCGACAACACCTGTCACTCATTTACCCAGTGACGTCGTAATTTCGTCATATTTTTATTTACTGACGTCGATTTCATACGTTATTCAAGTTCCATAACGTACGAAATCGACGTAATTAAATAAAAATGTGATAACAAACAATAAATTGCCTTTATTAATGGACCGAAACACGTGAAAATAACAGTAAACAGTGACGCCACAACTGGTCGACCACGCCCACACCGATTCCTGCATTGTGATTGGCTGCAACCTCGTGCAACCTCGCATAAAAATGAACGTGTTTATTTCTGGTTGCAGTCACATCGCAATTGCATCACAGTCGCAGTCACAATTGTGAACACGAAATCGCAGGATGTTGCATCACGTTTCACGGTTGTCGCTGTCGCAGTCACATCATATCGACAGTAACGGCCACCAAAAAAAACAAAAAAAAAACAAAAAACGTTTCAAATTAACAAAAAACACACAGTGCATAAAACACACTTTACATCTCTATTTACTTTTCCAGACCACGCAATCTTTAGAAAGTTATCAGTCACTTCAGCGCTGTAGTCGTCGCAGAACGTACCATAGGCTGGAAGAGCGCCGAAGGATGTGATGCGGGCTGATGTAGCAAGCTCTGTTGATGACTCGGAGCCTGCTGACTCTGATGATGATGGTGATGGTGGTGGTGGGGATGGTGGAGTGACTGCTGGTGGTGCTGAATCCCGCCGCCGGCGGCGCCACTCATCGCCCACGACCTCGACCCAGCGCCACCGCCGCCGCAACCGGGGTCCGGGGGCGAAATCCAGCCGGTGTGGAAGGAGTAGGTGCCGGCGGCGGCGGCGGGCTTGGTGAGGGAGAGATCGCCGGGAGCGTTGACCCAGGACGATGACGGGTAGGTGTGGAAGTAAGGCCGATATGTCAGATGTCGCGAGGCGTCACCTGGACAATAACAACGTAAAGGGTAATCATCATAACCATCATCATCATCAGCTTAATACGCACGAATGCAGCACGAACAATAAAATACACGATAAAACACACAAAATGGTACAAAACGACGTAATGCGGACTAAACTAGAAAAGGTAGCCCATACTCGATTGCCGAGCGTAGGGTTCCGGAGCTGATCCCGGTTCTTTGCAGTCAGCCTGCAGGTGACGTGAGTCATAAACCTGGCGGTAGGCTGCCATTACTTTCCGCCAGGCCTGCAGTTACCCTCGCAATCCTGAAGAAGAGGCCTGCTACTAATTTCGCTGCTTCGTGACAGAGACACGATGGGTGTGAACAGCTTGCCTAAGACTGTCACTCGACAGCGTCGCGGCTGCGATTTGAACCCGGGCCTCCTGCGCCTGAGTCCAGCACGCTAACCACTTGGCTATTGAGCCACCGGACTAAACTAGAAACCAAAAGCTGTCTTTAATACGTGC
>Ga0126328_10000336_pt1 | contig 10609 bp, 2 predicted proteins | sample InaspJWI13metaG_FD_97003 | JGI IMG/M metagenome (GOLD analysis project Ga0126328, IMG submission 97003) | Marine gutless worms symbiont microbial communities from Oahu, Hawaii - Inanidrilus sp. 1 OAHU.JWI-13 metaG | ecosystem: Host-associated > Annelida > Digestive system > Unclassified | place... | reverse complement strand
TGGCACGACAGCCGATCCGAGGGAGCTCACCTGGATAGAAGACAACGCTACAGTAGACCCACTGTCCGAGTTCATCAGCGCCGTCCATGACAACGACACTAGACCACCACGCGCGCCAGAACGAGAACTGACTTGGAGAAAAGACACGGCTGCAACGACGGCGGAATGCAGCGACGACGAGATGTGTGGCGATGCAAGTGGCCTAGTAGGCCAGACAACGGGCGCCGAGGATCTCGAACAATTCAGACCGCGAACGTCGCCTGTCGCAAGGAAAACCGGGAGCCGGTTCAGCGACGTGAACGTAGACAGTCGGCGCGAACAGTCGCTGCGACGTCGATCGCCGGACGACGACACAGCGACGTCGCCAGATCGTCATAGAACGTCGAACAGCGACACGACCAACAAACTGCTTTTACACGGACCACCGTCAAGCCCCCACACCAGTCCGCCCCTTCTTTCCCCTCCTCAACCATGTCGTTCGCCTCCCGTTCCGTGGAACATCGAGCCACGTGGCCGCGGCGCGTCACCCGTCCTTTCCGACTCAGACGCCGACGGCGACGACGACTTCCGACCTCCGGCTGACCTCACAGAAAACGACTCGCCGCGTGATCCTTCGCCGTCGGATGATACAGTTAGTCGTCGTAAAACTGAAGCAAGACGCGAGACATCGAACGGGCAGCGCGCGCAGTCGGCGGCACGCAGGATGTACGCTGACTGGACGGAGATTGCCGACTGCTACGCGGGCCTGCTGTCGCGCTGTCGCAGCCTTGTCGGCAGCGACGCGACGATCGCTCGCCGACTGACGGAGCTGCGACGTCGCGCGGCGTCGCTGATCGACGTCGTCCACGGAGAGCAGCTGGGCGGGATGGTGGTCGACGCGAGGACACGGCGTCGTCTGGACGCGCTGCGGCGGGACTGGCGACAGTGGATGACTCGTCGCGTGGAGTCGGAACTGTTGCTGGTCAGTCGTGTCGCCGACGCGCTCGGACGGTTCTCGGACAACGTCGCCACTCACGACTCGCGACGCTACGACACCGGCACGACACCGACCACCATCGGTATAACGACCGCAGTGCTGGTGATTTGTTACACCGGAGAGCGGCACAAATTAAAAACGTACATGAAGATTTTGACATAATATACGCACAATACAAGAAAATATAAAAGACGCAAAACTATGAGGAATCCACGAAACTTAACCAAACAGCAGACTTAAGGAATATATAGGTTATGTACTTTAAAGGAGTCAATTAAATATTGGAAGTGATGGAACAGATAAGTACAACTTTTTTGCTGAAAATGACTTTTTGAGTTTTCAAGGTACAGTGCCTACAGGTGATGTGGAGAAAAGCAAAATTTCTTACGTTAAATCTCTTCAGGATTCTCTATGCCACAAATTATTCAAATCGGTTCATTGTTTGCTCAAGAAATCATATGGTGGCGTTTTTTGAGACACGGCGTAGTTAAACCTCGTGCGTTATGTCGGTGACACACTAGACGCGGATGACAGCGGCGAGAGAGGGCAAGTTGCGCGTCAAAGCGATGACACACTGCGACGGCGCGCGGTGTCGTCACGTCGTCGTCCAGCGACTACTGTCAGTGACCCAACATTTCGTCGCCAGAGTCGACACGACGACGACGACCACCCGTCACCTCGCGTCAGCGCCGCTCACAGCCGCTCTACAGGTGACGTCCAGACTTGTTCACAGCACGTGAACTGAACTCCAATACACCGCCAGGCAGAAAAAGGAACCACTTTTCTTTTATCAATAAAGCTTTTAATATGCAATGTAATTCGACAAAAATTAGTACTCTTATTGTCAACGAATATTATTATCGATATTAGTCATTTAATTTATGGAATTTACACTAATTTGCGCACCTTTCTGTGCAAAAAGTGTGACGTAGGATATTACGTCATTAACCATGGTGTTTACAGAAGAAGATCGCGTTATCGGCTAGTGTTTATAGTTTCAGTGTCATTATTACGCAGAATTCTTCACGCATGCCAACATTAAATATACGGAATATTTTGTAGCTTATACTTTCACCAGTTTCTGTCAAGTATTAAAAAAGATGCACACAAAAGAAAATTGGTTCCCTTTTTCTGCCTCACGGTGTATATGTGATGACCAAATAAATAACACAGATTTACGTATTACGTGTACTATAAATAAACTAGCCAAAACAGTTGGATCCAGTCACGCTCCATCGACAAGTGTGTTTGACCCCCGGCCCTAGCCTCAGTGTGAACGGGTCGCATTGCTATGCAATGTCGTGTTAAGAACTAGGCCTAACTGAGCAGCAACCGCCCTAGTTTTGCTGCAGCCAATCAATACAAAGTATAGTTGTGACAGCGACATGCGTGGCCGATGAGTACATCGTGTAACTGGGTCGACTTGTTCAGTTCAGCTCAGTTCGTGTGCTGCGAACAAACCTTAAACCCTGCACGGCAGCTGGCACGCCGTGAGATCGATGAAACGGAACACTTCCAGCCAGTCCACTGTAAACAACGCCATTTCCCACTACCAAAAACAACACAGTAAGCCGTATAATGTTTTATTCTCAACTTTCCTGCAGAATGTCATACTGGTATTTATGCACTCGCGACTCCAATAAATGGGATCGGATACGAGGCATTATGTTTTCGGGTTGTCCGTCGTCTGTGAGTGCGTACGCGCGTCCCTCCCCGGGCGGAGGCATTTCCAACCGGCTTTTCGTCGCCTTCTAGTTTATATCCTACTGCACTGTATTTTTCATTTAATTATTTTGATCACTATTTCAGCATGTATAGTGACTTCTAATTTTATTGCAGCACTCCAGCCTTCGGCTGCATGATTTCAATAAACTCGTGTCTAGGAGTGGTGGTCAGTAGCGAGCGATCGTCGTCGGGCAGGCGGACGTCCCGTCGCCGACGCTCGACCACCCCAGTCGCCGGCGGCGGCATGCCTCACCAGCAGCCGCAGCCGATCACGAGCATCCACTTCGACAGTGGCGAGATCGACTCGATGTCGCCCCACGACGACGACGGAGTCACGTGGGGCCTCGATACAGACAGGTGCACGTTCGAGACCACGTTTCCGGTGCGCGACCACCGACGGCGACCGACGCGGGCCAGACTTCCGGCGCAGTCGGACCACCACGTCGACGAGAATCGCGGCCCAGTGTTCGACGCTGACCACCACCAGCAGCAGCAGCCGGCGGGGCAGGGACTGAGGCGATGGCGGACGCTGGAGGACGTCCATCACGCGTCGACGGACGATCTACTGATGCCGGACGATGAAGGCAGAGGCGATGCCGAAGATCTCCGCGTACCACCGCCAGCGCCGCCGAAACGGCAGCGTCGGGCATCGCCGGAGCTTCAGCGCTGCCACCGCCGGGCCAAGTCGGCGCCCGATCGATCGATCGTCGGCTTCTACGTGGATTCGGACTGGGACTCGACGGACGACGAGAGCCAGGAGGACGACGAGGAGACGGAGTACCGACGTCGACGTCGCGACGACGGGTCCGGTGATCGACGGTCCGTCGGCGCCGAGCTTCTGGAGCTCGAAGTCGGCTCGGACGACTGGCTGGAGATGCAGCGCGAGATCTACCGGGTTCACAACCGCGCCGAACAGATGTCCAACCCTCCGTCGCCGAGACTCACAACTCTCCCGCCGCAAACTTGCTCAGTTCCGTCACGAGTCGACCACCAACAAGTTCCCGTGCTGATTACAGCTGGCACAGCATCGCGGACTGTTGTGACGAGCGGGCCAAGACAACCAGTTCCACAACAGTTCTACCGCACGTCAGTTCCCGCAACAGACTCAACTGCCGGAAAACAGCCAGCTGCTGGCCATACTAAGTCAGACCAGGATACGAACAACCCGTTCGATTTCAGCAGCTGGGTTCAGAGGCTGCTATTTATACTGCTCGTCGTCATCTTGCTGGGCGGTGTCGCCTACAAATATGCCTTGCCGTCCGCGCCACCAAAACCGAAACAATTACCTTCAACAGAAAAACCAGAAACGCCACTTGACGAAGGAATTAGCCTGCTTGGATGTATAACTACGTATTTGACAGACGTATTCGATTAGCAATTTAGCATTACGCAAATTAAAGTTATAGGCTTATATGCAAGCGACATAAAACCAGATATAAATCTATTTCATCGACTGAATCAATCTTGAGATGATTTCATTTACCGAAGTGTAATTTACTGAGGTGTAGAATGTAGATTAGTGTAATTTACTGAAGCTCACTTGATAAATCTTGACTTCAGCGAACGATCCAGCATAGGCCTATCAGCTAAGGTGTATCATATCAAATACTGCATAACACGCGACGGACCGCGTGACGCTTTGTACCATTTGAAAATCATGTGAATTTGATATTATTGACACTGCCTGCATATATGCGGAGCAGGATCTATGTAACGGTACGGTATCAGTCCGTCTGTTCCAGCATGGGCCCACAGCAGCAAATCCGCTGCTGCATGATTGCTGTTCGATCGATTGCTGCACGGCCGGCATGCGAATGCAGACAGTGCCACGTTGTCAGCGTACGTAGAAGCTAACACAGACTTCTTCCAATTGTCGTCCCCGTTTCTGATTGCGACCATCACTATATTTTCGGTAGCGATGTGAACAGTGGCGCTGTTACGTCATCAGTAGCTTACCCTCCTGTCAGACATTTCAGATTAATGAGCATCAAATCACGGCGCGCCAACTGGCAGTGTTTATTCTATGTACTTTGACTTTGGGTTGGGCGGTGGCTGCACTGGAGGCCAAACTTTACAGGCGAGTATGAAGCATGCAGTTTGACATTTTCCCGGCAAATCCCATCCCCTCTACCTCCTCTCCCTTTACCCCCTCTTTAGCCTTAAAATCTGACATCTGGTGGCATCAAATTTACTAATTTTCCTGAGAATCAATTGACTACAGTGTATGCATTTTTTTACTTGTGCTTCTGTTCATTTTACGTTCACGAAAGTTGATATAATGTCAACACAAAAATTCGTTTGTCAAATTATTGGTCCGGCGGTAGACGGACCTGTTCCTACGCCCGTGCATTTTGCTTCATTCAACAAGTGGATACCGGCACGGTAGTTATTAAATAGCCAGCTGTTTTTGTAACATGGCAACTTAATTTTACAAGAAACATCACAGGAACGGCTAAGTGTCCATCTTATTATTCACTAGGTCGCATCGCATGCAGGTTGTGCAAAGATGCTGCCTAATGCGGTGCTGCTATGCGGCCTATTGCTACAGATGTAGCGTGGTGTATATGTCCGTCTGTTGGTCACAACTATCTGCTGTGCTAAGAAGGCTGAACCGATCGAGCTATAGTCTGGGGCGTGACTCACGTTGGCCCAAGGAACCACACATAAGGTAAAAAAGGTAAAGGTAGCCCATACTCGATTACCGAGCGTAGGGTTCCGAAGCTGATCCCGGTTTTTGGCAGTTAGCCTGCAGGTGACGTGAGTCATAAACCCGCGGTAGGCTGCCATTACTTTCCGCCAGGCCTGCAGTTACCCCCGCAACCCTTAAGAGGGCTGCTACCAATAGTGCTGCTTGGTGAACAGAGGCACAATGGGCGTGAGCAGTTTGCCTAAGACTGTTTCCCGACAGAGTCGCGACTGCGATTTGAACCCGGGTCTTCTGCGCCTGAGTTCAGCACGCTAATCACTCGGCTACCGAGCCACCCCACATTAGGTAGAGGGCTGGATATCAATTTGGCGGCATCTTCCAGCGGATTGTGAAGTATAGGGAATATCCAGCCTGAGCTAGCTATTCGGTCGGTGGCAGCAGCGATGCGGTCGTCGGCTGTCAGTACTGCAGCAACGTGTTACTACCCCCACCAATCACAGTCGAATTATCCACCAAGCTCTGGTGGAAATTGAGTTCGTTGAAAGTCGGATGGGAAGCATACACTAAAGATGGCTATTTCATGTCAAGCTTCGTGCTTTTGCCACCGCCATTTTGTGAGCTTGTAGCGTAGCCACAGCGGAGATTCTCATCGGTGAAAAATACACCCAATTTCATGCAGTTTATAGCTGCTTTTGAAAATGACACTGTGGATTTCACAAGGTATTATGGTGACACTTTAAAGGTATGGTGGGCAATTTCCAAAAAAAAACTCAAATTTCTTCAAAAAATTTCTGTAAACCAAAATTATTTTCCAGTTTTCAACTGCTGTTAGCAGCTGATCACAAAATTTGACCTAGCCAGCGAACATTTCTAGGGTGAACACAATCCAAATCATTCTTTGTAAACAGGCATGCAATTTTGAAGTTTTGGTGCATTTTCAAGGCAAACAACACATTTTAAATATTGCATTTCGACAGAACACTCACATATTCCTTGAGCAAACGACCGACTCAGAACACAATAGTCATTTAAGAGTCGAGTCATTCAAGGCAAACAACTGTACTGGTACTGACAAGAGAAAACACCATTTCTTACTGAATACTGCAGATATACATTACAACAGTTAACGAACGACAATGAATTAATTCTGAGTCAGCAGCACAGTCTCGCATTCAAAAATAGTGAGCTGTTACATGTTCAAACGTGGTTACGCATGCATATGAAGCAAAAATATAAAATAAAACAAGTAATTACGTTTACTATGCACATATTTATGACAACTGTAGTAGTTGAAATACTCAGTAAATAAGTAACGTTAGCCTCCAAAACGGAAGAAAGTTTGGGCATATTCTGAAACATAAATTTTCATCGTCAAAAGAAAAAACAACAGAAAGATGACTGAAAGAAGACTAAGGCAACTGATACCACACTGGATGTGGACAAAAAATCTTAAATTACGGTGAATAGGCAGAAGTGCATACACAGACGTTATCTGTGAGACCAAGGGTTGATGGTATGTCTCCACTATATTACCAACAGAAAAATCTTCAATCTTTGTTCTCTTTTAGATGGTCAAGATGCACAGAATGATGGTTTTCCAGCTTAACAGTGCATAGGTCACTTATCTGCCCTCCACATCACTAACATTACTGTAAAAATGCTAGTACGTTACAAATACCGCTACAATGACACACACTACAAGTTACAACAATAAATTACTAACGATACAGTCAACTGTGGGTAAGAAACTGGCCTGGAAGCATCTAATAATACTTATAACTGTGCTCTGTTGTATCACGTTTCAACCAAATGCACCAGAAACATAGCCAAAAATAATCTTCACCATCAAGCCGTTACCGCCACCACCTTGTTTATCAGCTGAGCTTGGTTAGCCGGTGTCACGTTAGTTAGTTTCGTTTCCTTTCTCCATAAAGGGGCAAAACAATGTTTAATGCAAAGTTGCTAAATAAGTGGAATCCATATAAAGGGTTTCACAGCAATGCTAGGATAAATCAGACAACATCATAATTTACAATCCATAACATGCTATCATAAAAACAGCACAATGTCACTATGCAAACACATGTGCAAATGAACTGTGTAAGTAGCTGTATTAGAAAACTAAAAAAAACTAGTTCAAGACATTTATGTTTGTGCCTCCAAAACATGAACTACTGCAGAGTCATCAGTATCTCTGGAACAACGACTAGGAACTCACAGCACATCAGTGATGGGGCGAAAATGCTGTAAACACAATAAGCATGGAACCGATATATATTAAACTGAACACATTTTCAAAGTAAAACCAGATGTAACAAATACTGAACATAAGTGAGACACCGTCAAGCAAAATTAATTGCAAAGTGATGATCTGCCTGTCCCGGAAACGAGCAAGAGAACTTCCAATGCACAGATTTTTACTAGCCAGAGCCCTTCCTGTCACCCAACCAATGATGTCAAATCATCAAAGGAAAAAAGCATTGACTCTAAGCAAGAAAAATGCACACTGAGTCCATCCTTCCGTCATCCACCACTAGAATCCAAGGGAAAAGTGCTGGTATCTTTACGCCGACTCTCCAATACATACCCTAACAGAAAGATCGCTAAACATCTTACACATAACGACTGCAGACATGAATCTAATTTAATAAAATTTCAGACACAAACTGAAATCTGTTCGATAAAATAACGTATAGGCCTAGTTTAGTACCAATCTAACTCATTATTATGATGCCAAATTTTAAATAAAACTACCCAAAATTTTAAACATAGGACAAAATTCAGCATCTCCTTTTCAGACGTTTTAACACACTAAATGCTTCATTTCATTGTTTCTGAATATAATTTTGACACAATGCTTGCAATTTGTTTACTGGTTTTATTACTATTTGTGCAAAGTAGATGGAGTAAGAACCATATGACAAATGATATATGACAACTTGTATGTTATCATTTCCTCACAGACCTTCTCTGTTTTCACAGTCTATCTGAAACTCTCTCTCTCTCTCTACTGCACTTATTCAGTCGCTCGACTGACAACCACCAACCTTAAATGTCAACAAAAATCCTACCTCTTCCAACCCGCCTTTGCTGTCTAGTCACCTGTGCCAGCACCTCGGTTTTGTATTACAATTTTTGGCACTTTATATGTATGTCTGTGTGTGTGTTTGTATCACAGACTACAATTAATGCAGATAGCAAACCTGTTCATCTCCATCAAATAGCGCAGCAGCAACAGGGTCAACACATCGTCCAGACACATCCAGTGGTCTCTGGTACGTCTGGTAGTTAGCGAACTCCGAACTAGCATCAGGACTTGCCACAACGGTAAGGACAGGTGACGGAGGATTGGCCTCGTTGATGTCTGACACGTTCAGGCTGGCCAGATACTGATCCAGAGCACTGACGGCATGAGCCTTCTCACCATCAGTACCAACAGCAGGCGATGAACTAAGAGGTGTCGATTTCATCTGACCAGTTTCCTCAAAGTTTCCCTCAGTCTCAGGTGCACTGCCGGGAAAATTCTCAAAAATCGGAGCAACGCCGTCCATGTTAGCTGCATCTTCTACGTTGGGGCCGCTGGGCTCATCATCGGCTGCGGCTGCTGGCGGCGAGTCTGGAACTTCAAAGCAGTCATCGGGATCAGCATCGCCGACCACACTGCAGGTTATATCTGCCAGGATTACCCGCGCACTGTTTTGTTCCTGTTTTACCGACGGAACTCTCAGGTCCAGTGGCTCCACAACATCTCGGTCGGAATTCAGCTTAAGGTTGAGTGGCTCATCCGGGTTGGTCCTACAATGCAGGAGCCGCGACCGGAGTGACCTCTGCAGGCATTCGAGCTCAGCCTGCCGTTGACGGATCAGTCTCAGCTGCTGCAGGATGCTTTCGTATTCTGAGGAGTCAGTTGACAGCTGCGACCGACGACGCAGTGTCCGTGCCTGCCTATCCAGTTGCTCTACTGTGTCAATGACCATCCGGTTCACGTCGAAATTGTCCCCTGTCATCTGTGACATCTCACTGGGGACCCATCCACAGAAGATATTTTCCTTGTTCTCATCATCACCAAAAAAATCATCCTCTTGAATATCTTTCTGCTTGATAAGCGTTACCTTTTCTATTTCCACTCCATCATCAGATGCTGCAGGATCCAAGTCGGCTTCAGTTTCCACATGCTGTGCCATATTTGAATCTGTTGCTTGAACCCTGTTAATAGAAATGAGTTTGTTAGTAGCAACGGACACCAGTTTCTCAGCGGTGGAGCTCAGCTGTTTCTGCTGCAAGCAAGCAGTGGCATTCTCCTTATAGCAACCCATCTCCACAGTTGCAATTAACTCGGCAACAGCTTTCTTAGCCAAGGCAATATTGCCACCACCTTGTCTTGCTGCTTTCTTCGCTGCCATATCACCTGGTGTTAGCCTTCTGCTACCGGTAGATCGGCCAATCACTGACAGTGGTGAACGAACACCACCGTGCTTGCCCGCGGACAACATGTTGTCGCGCCACGACGGACTTGAGTGCACCACTTGCTCAGCTGGTTGGTCGCAGTAGATGTCTGGACTGCTGACTTTCTCCAACACATTCCACAACTGGCCTGCCTTTTTCGATCCACATTTTTCTGGAACCTAAGTTACATACACACATGACACAACAGTTTTACCGCCACTATACAGTATACAGGTGCTAGCAGGCACCCATTCCCAGTTTAAAACTAAGCAATTTTGATGCAGCAAAATTTTACGTTTTACTAGCCATATGTCCCTGTTGATGGCCAGAAGCAGATTCATATTAAGACCAGAACGTAGAGGTTACATTGGAAAAAGGCAAGTTAACCACTGAAGTCAATGATTACCAAAACAGAGCACATGGAGTGCTCCTCTTAAGTGGAAGCTGTCTAGGAACATTTGAACACCTTATGACACACAGCAGAAGTGCTGCGAATCTCCAACAATTTCTGACAAAATATACTGATATTTTGCCACTAAAATGCTTATCAATTCGTTAAAATAGGCTAAACAATAGTCTCAGTGCAAGATCATCCAGGAAACAAGTAAATTCTAAACAAAACACACACAAAGTATCACATAAAAGCATATTATACTAGACGGAAAGTACTCGCTTGAGAGTACAGATCCCCACGAAAGCGAAATTCGCGCCCACCTGCGTCCGTAATTCTCTGTTGAGTGAGTTGAGTTGAGAATGTATTACTTATTTATTATGCGTCAAGTGATTTGTTGGTTTGTTTACATTGGAAAAAATCC
>Ga0126328_10000335_pt1 | contig 10611 bp, 5 predicted proteins | sample InaspJWI13metaG_FD_97003 | JGI IMG/M metagenome (GOLD analysis project Ga0126328, IMG submission 97003) | Marine gutless worms symbiont microbial communities from Oahu, Hawaii - Inanidrilus sp. 1 OAHU.JWI-13 metaG | ecosystem: Host-associated > Annelida > Digestive system > Unclassified | place... | reverse complement strand
GGCTGACCTGTAGCGGATGGCTTACCCACATTAGTGGTCACCCATCAGCTGCAGGTCGAGCGCAGGACAGGGAAAGTTCGCCGGCCAGAGACCGACGTTCTACCACTGAGCCACGCGACCAACTTGAGCGTGGGTATTACGGCGAAAACCAAGCCAGCGGCCAAATTAGGCGTACATATATTGTATGCAAAAGAACCGAAACATACGTACGCAACAAAGTAACCGACATCAAACCATCGAAAAACGTATATCAAAGATACTATCTTATATTCGGTATGACATCCGTGTTAAAACTAGACGTAAGGCAAAGCCTGACTGTAGCCCACCCGGCTATCCCCTTTGCCGCCCGTTAATTATTGTTGATTGGTCAGTTAATTGGTTCACGTGCGTCCAGCACAGCACTTGCACTTCTTGTCGTATCCTGTTGCACGCGAGTGTCATTGAAATGTGTGGGGGACTGTCGTGTCAACAGGGCATTCCGACAGGCTTGCCGTCGACTTCTAGTTTCTGCCTCAGCTAACCTGTGCTTCTGCACTACGTTGCGAGACAGAAAACGCGTAAACTGCACCTGTGTGTGGCGATATTAGGCTACCAAAAATTCACAGAGCACGGCGCAGAACTGTCGTTTTGTGTGCAGGTGGAGCGGTACAAGGCAGTGCGGACGAAGGGCAAGGAGGTGTCGACGAGCGAGAGCAGATCGCGTCTGCTGCTGTCCAGCTGCAGTACCGATCAGTTCTACAACTACGTCACCAAGGTCAGCCGTGCATCGGTCGGCTGCGTCCAGGTCAAGACCTTTTTTGAATCGAGACCAAGAACGAGACTATGACGCCAAGGCATGGAGACTGAGACCAAGACGTTGGCTAAATTAACTCGAGTGAGCTCGAGTTTGCGGAAGCTTGGTCGCGAGACGACAGCACTGGGATCCACCCGCGGGCTGGGTTGGGTTGAAGAGACTGGAGGACCCAGTCCGGATCAGCGTCACCAAGGTCAACCTCAAGGACAGCGTGGAGACGGACGCCACCATCGGGCCCCCGGTGCCGTTCGTCGTGATGCGCCACGTCAGCCTCGGCGCCACCGAGACCGAGGGTAGCGAGGACGCGCGCACGCTCGCCAGCGAGCCGGGGCTGGCCCTCGGCTCGGGGTTGACGGCGGGCGCGCGTCGAGCCGGCAGCCTCGGCCGCATCAACGCCGACGAGCTGCGGCGGCCGAGCACGGCGGCGTCGTCGGACAACGAGCTGTGGAAGGTGCGCGGACGCCGGATGGCGATCGACCTCGGCGAGCGGCGAGGGCGCGGCGGCGACACGGACGACGACGCCGCGTCCAACGTCATCAACGAACTGGACTTCGCCGACGTGCTGAGTGTTTCCGTCGGTGTGATCTGAAGTGTCGTAACAGACGGAGCGACAGCTGGCCAGTCAGTGCAGCAGGCGAACGTGTGGGTCTACAGGGACCAGCAACGGCCTGCAGAAGACCAGCCCCGGCTCGTCGAGGAGACCACCAGTATGGTCGTCATCAACGAGCTGGATTGGCGGCGAGGTCGACGCATGGCCATCGACATGACGGCTATGTACGACGACGTCATCGTCGACGTCGAGCAGATTGTCGCCACCGGCGGCATCGCCGACGCCTTCACCACGGACACCCACCCGCTGTCGGTCGACTGGTCCTCGATGAACCGGGGCTGGTCGTTGGCAGCCCGGGATTGGTCCTGAAGGACCCGGGACTGGTCCTCGACGACCCTAGGCTGGTCCTCGATGAACCGGGGCCGGTGTTCAGATCGTCGCATCGCCGACGCTTTCACCACCGACACCGGCAGCGACGACAGCTTCCTGGCGTCGCTGGAGCGCGACGACGACTTCGACCGGAAGCGCCTGGACGCGCCGGCGACCCCGACGTCGGCGGCACTGTCGTGGCGTGTCGACGCGCGGTCGACGTCGTCGCTGACCGAGCTGCGCCGCGTGGCGTCGGCGGCCAACTGCGTCGACGCGATCAACCATCATGTCTTCTGCGAAAAGTTTCGTCAACGTACAGTTTGATTACTCCGACACAACCCGAAATACAAACTTTGAGTCAAGATGAGGAAAAGTATCAAGTGAGCCACGACCGAGACAAGCTGGTGGGACTACTGGCGTCAGAAACCGGAAGTGAGTCCCGATGACGACCTCGGATCTGAGGTCGAAACGTCGTCGTTAACGACGCTTGTATTTCGGTTGTGTCGGGAGTAGTTAAGCAGCAGATTAACCATCATGTCGGCGACGGTCCACTGGTCGACAGCATCAGTTCAGTCAGCCGAACAGTGGCGGACTCAGCGCTGAACACCGTGGCACAGTCGGGCGACATCGCCGCCAGCTGAAGACCGCCGCCGGTTTCACTGCAGTTTGTCATCCGATCCGGTCGTGTTTTGACGACGTCGTGAGATGCGTCGATTTGGAGCCATGCAGCAGAACCGGCATAATCTCGCTACTCTCGGAGAATGAGTATTTTTGGCAGATTGGTCGCGGCTGTTTGTGCGCACTGCACTGTCACCATCACGTGCGTGCCTCAAACTTAGCCGTAGGTGGCTCTCTTCACGAATTGCCTCCACGTACAACGGTTTTGAACTCGTCACCGGGCAGTGAACAGACCGACATGTGCAGGCTCAGGCTGGTGGTCTGATTCGACTATCTGCGGCCACGTTGTCCGTGGTCTGCCTGGTGGACCTTTGCTGGTCCACTGCGGCGTGAAGCAAATCAAACATGCATCGTTTCAGTCGACCTTTTGGCGCAGTTTCAGGCTTCAGCGGTGAACTCACTGTCGCCTGCCTGCTGCTTCTGCCTTTGGTGTTCCGCATTACGTGGCGATCACATGCATTCGGTATTTCTTGTCCATATTTTTGCGGTTTTCGGTACATTTATGCCGTTGACGTTCGTCGCTCAGCAATGCCATAGGTGCAAATTAAGTCACAGTAGTATTTTTATCCAGATTTAACAAAACAAACAGCCGCAGTGGCTGACACGGTTCGATCATGTTCGTTCAAGCGTGGGCGAAACGGATGGATGCATGGATTTGATGACCGCGTGACCTTGCTCCTTTTGCTGCACGCGCTCCTGTGCATGCCGTTTAATAGAGACGACATTAACACCACGACTGAGTACCTGAAACTATTCAGTTTTTGTCCGCGCGACGCTATGCTAGCGCGGCATTAGCTGCCGCCCTTTGAATGTTCGTGCCTGTCTTTCACAAGTCGGTGTTCTGTCGAAATGGCTGGAGGGATCGAGCTGTTTTAGCACGGATGCTTCCTTCAACCTATCCTATACTGTTTGGTAAGGAAGTTCGGGTATCTTCTCCAAAATAAGGGTAGGCCTACTTCACTGTGGAACTTTGACCGAAACTCTGGACTTAAAATTTCGTCACGTCACGTCGATCGTCGCAATGTGTTGTCAACAAAACTCGTCTATCGGCAGTCGAGCTTCGTTGACCACACTTGCGACGGTCGACGCGCCGTGGCTCGACCGTCGATGCTGTACATTCACCGCTGTTTGCTACGCGTCCGTCTATCGCAACACGCACGATCTGTTTGCGTTGAATATTTTTGTCGCAAAGTTACGAAGTTGTGACCAGCCACCACTCACCCGCACTATCTGTAGGCCTACCAGCCGCCTCGCGTTCATTGGTCACATTGCACGTGCAGATCGGTCCACGGACCACAGTCGAGCCTATAGGGTCAGCTTGGCCCCGCTCCTATAGACTGGAATCGGCCATCTGGCCGACCGTGTCACACCTGGCTCCGGGCGGTTGAGTCTTGACTGCGCCAGTCACCACTGGCCTGGCAACCGCCTGTCATCAGGCACAGAACCGACGTACATGGAGTGTGCTCGTATAGGAACGATACGGTACGAGATGCTATTTTAACGTGCGATCAAAAGCGGACATGAGTCAGCTTAATCTACCGCACGGAAGCAACAACTGAAGAGGGAAAACAGAAAAACTAAACAGTAAAAAACGGACATGCTCAGAAGTATCGGTAAACAGTCCTGGGAATCTGTGGAGTCAGTCTTGAAGAAAAGTGGGAAGGGTTTGTAGAAAAGGAGGGTTTTAAGCCTGCAGTGAAAGAGTGAGGGGTGATGGAATACTAATAATAAGTATAAATGTCAGCAGCATAAGGACCGTATAAAATTCTATAAGCTTAGTTAAATGCTTCGCACAACTGCCTTCAACACCACTACACGAAAAGAACATTGAACGTCGCGCGGGTCCATCTGCGCCAGCTGATACTTGTCAGAAATTTTGCTCTTGAACTGACTGAACAATCCGTTCTGGCATCCCATTCAGCTTATTATTATCGAATGTTTTCGGACCTTAATTGACCTTAAACATCTTGGCGTTACATGTACGTAACACAATTTACATTACTTTGCCGCTTCGAAATAGCGATAAGTTAATCTGCTGGCCTTAGCCCATCGTCTTTTATTTTTGCGAAGTCGTGGGGCACCTTGTTGGTGCAATGTATGGCCATGCTACGTACATTCTTTGATTTATAAGCCTACATATTTTATGCCTGGGCTTTGTAAAGCTTGAAATGTCTCGGAGCTATCTAACGCGGTCACAAAAGGGGCTGTCTGCGTAAACTGTTCGCTGTCAGATCTAAGTTAATGTCATGCTGTCTATGTTATCAAACCCTGTTGTACGATTTACAGGTTCTGCTGTAGTGTACTTAGGCCTACATCTCGGTGCCTAGACCTGCTGACTTATCCGGTCGTGATAGCTACGTCAAAGTCTCTTGCTTTGCATACGTAGTATTTCGCCTCGAGTTTGAAGGAAGTCTTTACTGGTCCCGGCAAATAATCGTACACTGTAGTTGGCGTATATTAATTAGGCCGCATCGCATACAGAGTGAAAAGGTGCGACCTAGTGCTACCTATGCAGGGGCGTCTAACGCCCCTCCCACCACCACGGGTGGGAGATCAACCCCCATCCCCCACATGTGACACGGTGAAGCACACTTCACCTTCTTTGGGCCGAACACGAAGGTAACAAATTAGTCCAAATGATCAATCCGTCAACCCCCACTTTTAAAAATGCGCGAGATTGCTCCCACGCCCTGGGATAGACGCCCCTGTATCTATGTTCCGTGGTTTGTGGGTGTCTGTTGTTTTTTGACACAACCGTCAGCTGTGCTAAAACGGCTGAACCGAACAAGATGCCGTCTGGAGTGCCGACTTGGGTGGGCCCAAGGAACCATGCACTGGGGGAATTTCCTCAGAACAGGGGGGGGTTGAGGCGCCCTGCGATGCGGCCTTCCGTCAAAATTCTTTGTTAATAGTTTGTGTACGATGCAGATTTTGTTATATGAATAATGCTGTATAGCTGTTTGGAGGTTTCACACATCTTCAGAAAATATGTGTACAGCATAGTTGTTTGACTGACTGGTCTTAGTATTTAACAGGTAATCCAGGCCTACAGCAACTTGACCGAACATTCAGTAGGCACCCCGTGGTGCACATCTATAGCAACACTTTTCACTGTTGTCTCCAACAAATGAATCAGACATTGAATCGCCAAATAATGTGGCGCATGTGGTAAGCAGAACAACAGCTGCGAGATGCGATGAATGCACTCACTCATAGGCGGATCAAGCCCGTTCTGTTTGGAGGGGACAAGCCTCCTATTCAGGTTCAGGGTGAGGCCCGAAGGGCCGAAGCCAGAGGCTCGAAGGGCCGAAAGCGGGTTGGGTTTTGGGGCAGGAGAAGCTAGCTCCCTCCCCCACCAGCTGGAGGATCTGGGGAGCGCTGCAAGCTCCCCCAGCGGGGTCCGAGGCAGAGCCCCGGCCGCTAAAAGGTCTTATTGTATTCCAGAGGTACCAGACGGTCTCCTGGAACTTGATGAGGCCAACTTCGAGGGGGGGGGCATGGCCCCCTTAAATGTCCTATGCTCAAACATACCATACTCGCAGAGAATCTGCGAAGTTGCGAATCGCACAAAAGTCGTGCCAGCTAACGATATAGACATAGACGCCGGTTGTTGGCGCGTCACACAGTCACACTGCGTTGGCGTAATCATGCTTTTTATCAGTTGTCTGTTTTCCATTGTCAGGAACTCAGAAGTAATAAACTATTATATGATAAAGTGGCAGGTTCGACATAATAGGCTTATTCTGAAAGCATCAGGTAGCATGAATCATGTCCAACAAACAACTGTAATTTTAATTATTGAAAGTAACACTGCCGCTTAAACATAATGCAATAGAATAGTATGCATGTATATAGCACAACGAAAAAACTACTACAATTGTAACAAAATTATAGTTGCAGCACAACGCTATTTTCATAAGTCTCAAAAGTCACATCAGCATTTTCTGCTTGTCAGATGCAGCAATAAATGAGTACAAAAATAAAAGGAAATTTCTCGCGTGCGGCGTTAATTATGCCAATAATGCGAAGCAGAATTCCATTAACGAAACATCGTGAACATGAAAAACACTTTTATACTTCAGCTTTTACTTAAAAACAGCACAGCAAATAACAACAGAAATTCTGAAGAACAAAGACGTTATAGGCTACAAATTCCGGCAGCAAATTCAACGCGCAAAACGATAATACGATATCCCGCGCAGCACTATTAAATAAGAATATAAGATGCTGCGTCAAAAACTTCACGCATATTAGAGGCACGACACGCGTTTGCAAAGAAGCAGCAAGCAACAGGTTGTCAGCTATAAAACTGTTAAATTTAATTCAGAAATGTCCACCTGGCGGCGCCGAGCCGCATCTGGCGCCAACTTCCTAATCCATTTCACGAAAACGGTGAAGAAAATCTACAGGGTGGGCCAAAAAACGGGGCCACAGACTTATGACCATAATTCTGTCAATTCTTAACCGATTTCAGACACTTTTTCACTGGAAGATTCCTTGGTAAATTTGCAGTTAAATGGATATCAAAAATCCCACCGCACCTTGCATATGTTGCTACACTACCTTGTGAAACATTAATGTCAGCAAAATAAGTCATTAAGAACAAATTACAAGGTAGTGTAGCTACACATTTAAGGTGTGGTGGGGTTGTTAATAAACAAAGTAAGAAAGGTTTACTGCTGAGTCTGACAGTGAATTTTTATTTAAATCGGTGAATATTTGGCAAAGTTACAAACAAGAACGTGATTGTCTCGTGTACTCGTGCGCTTGGCCAACACACTGCTAAAAGACGGAGAAAGTGCATGAAACAATCACGTTTTTGCTTGTAACTTTGTCAGACGTTCGCCGATTTTAAAAGCTTTTCACTCGCAGACTCAGCAATAAACCTTTCTTAATTTGGTTATTAACAACCGCACCGCACCTTAAACATGTAGCTACACTAGCTTGCAATTTGTCGTGAATGGCTTGCTTTGCTGACATTAATGTTTCACAAGGTAGTGTAGCAACATATGCAAGGTGCGGTGGGATTTTTGATATCCATTTAACTGCAAATTTACCAAGGAATCTTCCAGTGAAAAAAATTCTTAAATCGGTTAAGAATTGACAGAATTATGGTCATGAGTCTGTGGCCCCGTTTTGGCCCACCCTCTAGGTTACGAGGCTTTTGTAACTGTTTTAGCGATCAGGAACATTTTTACGATTTCGTTCCGAGCAAAAGTACTAAGTTCTCCGTCAAAATGAAAGGAATAGTGAGACAGTTGCATCGTTTTAAAAAGTATATTTCATTGAAATGCGCAAAATCGTCAAAAATATTCTTTATACAGCTCACAAAAATGCCCGGCTTTCCCGTTGCCAAAGTTTGATGCGACCCGCCACGGCCGAACAACAGTACTTGTAACACCCGCCCTCCAGCTTAACTCAACGATTTCTTATTTCAAAGCGCATACAACAGCTGTCTTGTAAACATGTTAATTAGTTTTCGTCATCAGAACACTATCACGCACATCTGCATCTACGTTCTTCTAGCCGCAAAGCTGCATAATGTTATAAGCGAATGCGAAGGTTACCGTCTCAGAGGCTACATAATGTCCGTCAACATAATATCAACCACCAACACAAAAACGCGCAGTGATGGACAAGCGTTAATTACCGGAAGGCCTATAGTTAACTACAGAAGATGGTGGAATTTCTGTCAATGAAGGTGGACAATAGCAAAAATGAAAAATATACACTGTGTCTAAAAAAACTTTCACCCTTTCTTGTTTGCGCTATAACTTTTTTGATCCTGAACCGATTTTGATAATGTTTGAGATGTTGCTGAGAGAGTGTCCTATCAAAGGCTGTTCGTTTTCCCACCTCAGAATGTCTCTGCACTACCTGGGGAAACATAAATCCTTGAAATTGCGTCTTCTCACTTAAAGGCTGGTCACTGCTTTGCCAAAATGCACATTCAAATTATCGCTCAGTTACAGTTGAACCATCCTTTATTATTTCTCACATATCTTAGTAACTCAGTAAATGCTAGTCGTTGTCAAACATGCTGTGGATGCCAATTTTGTCTTTCAGCAACACAGCCTACCAGCGCATGGTACATGCAACACAGATCAGCTGCTACATTGCAAAACTCAACTTCATTACCAAAGCTATGACCCCCAGCAGCCCAAAGCTGAATGTAAACGATTACGAGATTCATGTAGTCATGCAGTAATGTCAATAGGTTATTAGTTGCAAGTCAGCAATACTGAAAATAATCAAACCCAGACTGGTTGAACTACGGCAAACCATTTACACAACATTTGAAAGATGTTATTTTCACGTTACCGTGTTTTGCCAAGTAGTGCAGAGAAGGTAGTCATGCGAAGTTGGAAAGTAAATCACCATTTGATAGCATATTCTCTTGGCAACAATGCTACAAAGACTATCAAAATCGGTTTAGGATCAAACACATGATACCGAAAACAAGAAGGGGTGAAATTTTTTTGAGACGCAGTGTATTGCACAAAACTTGGGACATGAACAGCATTGTAATAGCCCCACTGCCACAAGTTGCAAAATCATCTAAATACATGGCTCTGATATTAATCGAAGTAATTTTAAGAAATGAGCGCAACTAGATTCTTCTCGTGCCACAAAATAAAAGTCCTCATACTAGTAGAGCATTCCAATTCGCGATTCGAATCGATTCGATTCGTTATGCGAATCGATTCGAATAGATTCGTTTTGTAAAAAAATCGGCCTTTCGATTCGCTAATTGTCATTCAGTTTTCTTGCTTATTTATTGTATAGTCTCAGCCAAAAAAATACACCGCTATGCACGCAATTGAAAGCTATACTGTGTAAAACATCGACAAAAAACAGCTACGCAATACATACTATAAAGATTACTCCTAACTTACTACTTGAATATCAGTGTACAAGCGGCAAATTTATCAGATTGCCGAATCGAATCGAAAAAATCGATTCGGTAGCGAAAATCGAATCGAATCGAAACTTTTTTTTGCCTGAATTGGAATGTTCTACATACTAGTATGCCTGGCAGTGTGGGAACAAGACATCATACTGTCCGATCTGCATGCACTCACGCCAAACTATTCTGGGTCCCGCACCAACCCCTCCCACTCCCGAATAAAACATGGCATTTTCACTCTAGATTTTTCGCGTTTTGTTCTCAGCCCAAGCTTGATCGGCCGAATCCAGTCTCCTGTAAATTTATGCACGGATACGACTTTTAGGCATCTCGTTCTGCGGACACTGTTCCACCACACAACGACAAATGTCTTCGGCGAAACTAGCAGAGGCACGAGACATTGTTATACGACTGTAAAACGTATGTATATGTATAAATCTGAGGAGTCGCGCGCGTTTCGAGGAGACGGATGAGGTTGAATTTCGTCGGCCGTGCCGGGCTGGCGGCATGGCCGAGTTGGCTACTGACGGACCATGTTCATGCTGCCGATGGCTCCCACCTCCTGTGCCTCCTGGACCACCGTGCAGCAGTAGCAGCAGCAGACCGTGATGAGGTCCCCCACGAAGCTGCCCTCAACGCCCTTCTGTTCGCGCACCTGTTTGACACGTACACACAAACAGCACGATGTGCTAGACTGCTGTCCTATATATCTGTCCGCCTCATCATCATCATTATCATTATATCTTCGTTAATACTTTTAAACGCGCAAACTATGGCCCCTGTGTCCGTCACAAATCGGTGTTCTATCATAAACAGCTCAACGGACCGAGCTGGTTTCCGGCAAAGGTATGATTTTATGGAGTCTCGACTTTATACAGAAGGCAATAAAGTGTAGAGTGGCACCTACGTTCAGGACACGGCATACTTTTAACACATAGTTCGTATAGGCCAGACGTCGAAAGCGCGCGCCTGGTGAAAATTTCGTATTAAATATCGTCCGCCCATTTTATTCACTCAACAGAATTCGAAATTTTCACCCCACAAGTACTTTCCCTGTCTCAGTAAGTAGCCCTCGATCCTTTTTAGCCCGAATCGCATATACATAGCATAGAAGGCGGGCTGCAGTTACAGGTTACAACGATTACTGTAGCAACTCGACTTTAAGCCGATGCTCTATAACAAATTTGGTACTCGTCGCCATGCATGAGTATGTGAGCGATCGCACGGTTGCGCCAAAGGGCTTTAGGCTGTAGCCTATTTGTACTGCCGGATGGTACATCGTTTAAGCTGAGGCTACACTTGATGTATAGGCCT
>Ga0126328_10000334_pt1 | contig 10614 bp, 8 predicted proteins | sample InaspJWI13metaG_FD_97003 | JGI IMG/M metagenome (GOLD analysis project Ga0126328, IMG submission 97003) | Marine gutless worms symbiont microbial communities from Oahu, Hawaii - Inanidrilus sp. 1 OAHU.JWI-13 metaG | ecosystem: Host-associated > Annelida > Digestive system > Unclassified | place... | reverse complement strand
TCTCACTCCAGACAGATAACCATGCCAGTACCCCACCACTCTGTTTTTTACAGGCCGGATGCCCTTCCTGCCGCACAACCAACAGCGTCAAAGCACTGAAGGCACAATATTATAAAATTATAAATATTACGTTTGAAGGTATTGATTTTCTAATATCTGGAGTAAGGATGGTGTGCCTTCAGTGCTTTGACACTGTTGGTTGGGCGGCAGGAAGGGCACCCGGCCTGTAAAAAAACTTGAGTGGTGGGGTACTGGCACGGTTATCTGTCTGGAGTGAGATGCAGACTTGCATGGCCCAGCTGATGACACTGCCACTCACTGTCTCTTGCTTCAGTTAAATCCAGATTGGTTTTACCTTGATGGTACCGGCTCACCCGAGTAGTCCGGGAAAAAGGGCCATTAAACGGGTGTGTGTGTGGAGTAAGGATGATGCAAATCTTCAGAGGCTAAGCATAATAACCAATGAAACACTGCGTACCGGCTGTGTTTGTTGTGAAGATGGTTGCTGCAAAAGCAACAGTACACGTATAGATAACAAGCAATTTTTTAAAATATCTGAAAGACATTTATAACAAATGTGCCAACAATGAGTAAATTCAAAGACAAGCAAAAATATTATTTATTACATGCTACTAGTCAACAGGCAAGAAACTTTTCTAAATAAATTTGGTATATTTATACAAAATCTGATACTACAAAAACTACTTCATGTCCATTCAATTTTTACGTTCATGAACTTAAGTCTGACATATCAGCCAGCCTACCTTCCAAAATATACGAATAACTGATGCAAGCATGCACTGTCCATAAAGACAGCAGCAGCAGCAGCAGAAACAAATGTGTAGGTAACTGTTATAGAGTCAGATGTCAGCATTAGATGTCAAGCGAATGAAAGACTAAATCACTCAATCACAACTTATAGGCTGGTTACGGGAAAAACAATGGCTAAAATATGGGAACATAACATGGGAGTATAGCAGGTACTACAGTCAGACGGGGCTGTTCTTTTGATATCATAAATAGATCATCTGGTCATTTGACTATATCGCTATGCCATACTGCACACTCCCATCACTCTCCTCCCAGACTATGGAAACAAAACACTGTCAGTTACGCATTGGCTTACTGGTACAGTGTGACAACAATTAATTAACACAGCACATCAGGTTGAGTAGGCGACAAGGTGTGTCCGAGTACTGACAGCCTTCCAAATTCTTGCAACACCAGATCTCTCAATTGAGAAAAATTTACAGTTTCACAAGATTTGTTCAAGACTTCACATCATGATCACAAACTTCCATTACAGCAAAAAATAACAAACCTGGTTAGTGCTCTTAATGACAAGATGGACAGTGATGCCATCTTTTATGCCATGTTGTTCTAATGTTTCTCCATCTTTCAGAATTTTCCCAGCAAATATCAGACACACAGTGGCCACACTAGCTTCAAATGCATTCGCAACTTCTTCTCTTAGCTATAACAAAACAATAACAGTAAAGATAAACTACTGGTGTACTTAAAATATTGTTAGAATGTTCACTCCTGGGAATTTTTGTTCCCGGGAGCAAAAGTTTCCTGGAACGTTCACTTCTTGGAACATATGCTCTTTGAGACTTACACTCACAGAAAATTTCATTCCGACATGCGTAACAAAAATACATGATGTCTTGTTCTTGAAAAAGTGGTAGCCCTGAAAAGGGCCAGTTGTGAAGAAATGGTGGTAGTGTCATTATGATGCTGTGGCAACTAAAATCCAGCCAGACGCATCTGCAGCCAGATCTTGTTACACAGTTCTTGAAAATCATCAGTTGCAGCACGACGCAGACACTCCAGTTGTGCCTGAACGTCAAAAAACACCGTTGTGTTGACGCCATCATCTTTGCACATACTCTCGAGCAACGGCTTGCTGACGTCATCCTTGGTCTTGTTGCTGCATCTCTCTGCTTGCAGAAGTGGCCACTGCATCGCCGTCTTGCTGCACGTTGGGCACAGCCACATGAATTCGCCACCACATTGGCGAATCACAACACTGGAATCATTACAATTACAATTTGACGTCTTTTGCGGTCTTTCGGCTCATCTTTCGTGTCGTTTACCCTTCTTTCGCCATGTCTTTCGCCCGTCTTATGGGTAATTGAACGGACCCATATAAGGTAAGCATGAATAATGGATTCAATGAACCACTTAGTGTCGTTTCTTTAGAGTAACATATGTAGGCTAAATACTTTGGCAGCTTAAATAAATTGAGCACAAAAACAGGAATCACAAGTAAAAAATAAATACAGTACACCTAAGCAACTCTGACAGCTGGTGATGAACCATGCTGATCATGCACGTTCCAACGAACGTTTTTTTTGAAGTGTGAAAACTTCAAGGTGTCTTCTGCAGAGAATCGGCAGGCTTAATTGACTGAAAAGTGATAAAACAAAAAACACCGTATCGATAGCCCACTGTTGTTGAAATTGTCTGCATGTGAGCTTTGGTTCTGCTGTGTGAGTTTTAAACGTTACAGTAAAACTTGATAATTATTAAAAATCAATTTTATTTCATCAGTAAGTGATGGATTATGCAAACAATACATAGACTTAAATTTGTACACATTTTTAGGTAGATTAAAATACAGCCATGCATATAATAACTACGCAGCCTACGTACATCAACACTGCTACAAAAAATGCACTCATACAAGCTTCAAGTTCCAGGAAGCAAAAGTTCCGATCTTTAGCTCTTGGGAGATGGGAGCGAAAGTTCCACGGAATGAAAGTTGCAAAGAGCGAAAGTTCCAGGGATCGCAAGTTACAAGGAGCTAAAGGAACATTCACTCTCAGAAGCGAAAAGGCCAAGTATCGAATATGCTACGAGTCAGAAAATGTCACTTATTTCACTGGAAGTACTGATACAACAGTCTTTCTTTTCTTCTTTTAGAGATTACATCATCAGACTCCAGTTCAGACACAATGCTACCACATTCAAAACCACTCCATACCCTATTAACGCTTACCTTAACACTGTTCTGCTTTTCAATGGCACATATTATACGTTCTGCTTCCTTTGTATGTAGTCAAATTTTACTAACAACAAAAATCTACGCAATAGTATGCTGTTTTCCGGTTCAGCGTGCTCTGCGTTTCGGAAGAAAACTATGATAAATAAACAATTTACGTACATACTGCCACAATAAACGAACAATACCTGTCTAATTGAGCCATTTCCTTCGACATACACCTCTTTTTTATCTCTAGGTGTTTTCACCGTAACTTTTATCTTATCATTCGACTTCACAACCTCATCCGCCATATTGTTTTGATACACAAATGAAAGCATATCAGAGAAACGCTTCAAGGATAATAACAGATGAAATATCGTACACATATCTGGACGTAGGTGTGTCTTCGTGATTTCAGCACGGTGATTTCAGTTCTTCCACAACATCTTGAGATAGCTTGTTCCATTCCTGCACCACACGCTGGCTGATTGAGTATTTCCAGACATCAAGACTGGTTCGTTGCTTCGACAGCTTCATGGTATGTCCTCTTAACTGATACTCACGGGTAGAGATCTGGAAAAACTGACTTCGATCAACACTTTCTTTTCCAGTCATAATTTCTAAAGTTTCAATTAGGTCACCTCTGTTTCTTCGCTCCCTTAGGGTAGTCATCTCCAAGTTCCGCAGTCTCTGCTCATAGGATAAGTGACAAAATTCATGCACCATCTTTGTTGCTGATCTTTGAACCTTTTCTAAGAACTCTATGACTTTCTTTAAGTACGGTGACCATGCCTGGACATGCGGCCGGATGCACTTTTTGTATATCAACAAGAAGTCTTCTTTGTCGAGTCTCCTGAAGTTTCTTCTCACCATTCCCATAACTGACCTAGCTTTGGCTGCTGCTCTAACGCACTGCGTACTAGGTTTCAAGTATGCCGTTATGTATACGCCTAGATCTTTTTCTTCTGTTATCTGCTCTATAACATTACTGTTACCGTAACCATCAGTTATGTGATATTCTGTACATGTATCGTGACCAATATGCATGACTTTGCATTTACTTGAGTTGAGCGTCATAAGCCACTTAATAGACCATCTAGCCAAGCTATTTAGATCTTCTTGTAAGCTGTCATCACCTACATCTGTTCTGATAACATTCTAGATCTTGACATCATCTGCAAACATTCTCATACTGTTCTTAATCCAATCTGGTAGATCATTGACGAAGAGTAAGAAGAGCAGAGGTCCCAGTAGGCCTACGGAACCCTGAGGCACTCCGCTGAGCACTTCTATCCTGTCAGAGAAGCTGCTCTTATTCCTACTCTCATCAGCCTTGCTTCCAGAAAGCTCTGGATCCATTTTTGCAGTTTACCGTTAATTCTATGCAATTTTAACTTCTCCAAGAGTCGCTTGTGTGGAACACTATCGAATGCCTTCCTGTAGTCCAAATAGAGGACGTCAATGCCGAAACCTTCATCGAGTGCTTGTGATTCTAACTAGTAGGCCTATGTTTACCGTTTAATATATTCTGTAGACTGCAATGGGGATCACATCACATCACAGGCATTTCGGACTCCACGTTTTAGTACGTTATAACAAGTTGCTACAGTACTGTTAGCGACAGCCTGCATCGCCGCCGCTACATGAATCATTCCATCGTTTTTGCCACTTGTCACCAAATCTAGTAATGGGTCCTTGGTCCTATACTGCGATGACGATGATGATACCACAAACACGATTCTTAACAGCAAACGGTATCTCGATCAGTTAATCCGCTTTTGCATAGCACAGCTCATCCTTGTGCGTGTGCCCAACGCACAAAATTTGACAGACTACACTATGCGACACCTCGTTTTTCCCGCATCTAACACTGGTTGGCGTGCTGGCGACTAAGCATGGTTGCGAACTTCAGATAGATTTCGAGTTGACTTCCTATTTGCATTCCATAATAGTAATGCCCCTCCTTTGTGCCACTGCCCACTTCTGAGATATGCCCAGATATAGCTAGCTATGTTTGCATAAAATATTAACATTAACAAACTGACAATGAAGAATGTGAGCTATACCCTACTTGTACTCTATGTCTTCAACGGTGTGAGCCCTATCTTACCAAGACACGGCCGGCTACTGTGTGTATAATCAATTCGTTTTATCGACAACGTTACTGGTTCAGCTAGAGCCTCGGTCTGTTGTTTTCAAACAAAAGCTACCGTATTGAACAAAATGACCGATGACCTAGATAAGACTAACCAGGTCAAATGCGAAGGTCATAATCATGTGTAGAAGTTCGTGGTCGGCTGTGGACACATGTTAAGAGGCAAGATGAATACAGCAAAAGAACATGCAAATGCAACAGTAACTAATCTAGTTTTACCGAATTAATTTACCCTCAAAGCCCTGACAATGCTGCTAATCCAATGTTGGCATGAATAAACAGGCTGTTGCTATGTTTGTTAAGTTGCTCAATGCAGACATTTATTGACGCCGCCCACACAGTAAACAGAGCACGGTCTATGTAATGATCGGGTGTCCGTACGTCCATCTGTCTGTCCCACTGATAGACAGCAGTGGCAGAGGCGGGTTGCTGCTGTAGCAGACACCATCGATCGATAGCTGTGGGCGCCGTGCTGCTGGCGATCAGCAAGAAATGTGGGCAGCATTATGCTGAGAGGCGATGACGGAGCAGGCTCAACGGCAACGCAGAGTTATTACTGAGTTAAATAACTGAGTTAATGAGAGAAGAAATGTCAGTAACAGACTTACAATAATAAAGCACATGTTTCAACTGCCAATTACGTTTATTTATAGCGTACAGTATATGCAATACAGCTCACGCTATGTTAGTACACACGTCAGCAGATGCCTTGACTGTATTACAAAATCGCAGCAGTGATCAAATTAACAGGGCACAGGCTGCTACATGGCCAACAAAGATGACATAATAAAACCGACGTCACTGAAACAAAATATCTACAAATGACGCAGCAAGACAAAAATGAAAACTCAGACAACACAGTAGCATCGTTTAACTGTGGCAAATGCTGACGACACAACTCACATATCCTCATGAACATATGAGGTCGATCAGTAAGTTCCAAAACTGTTGCCATCAAAGAAGTAAAGGGAAAATATCTAAGACATTATGAAGTCATGCCACAACATACGTGTGCTTTATCACACACTGCAAGAACACGGTTTTAAGTAAGTAAACAGATGCACTGATGTGACACATGTAGAACAAAATGTCCAAATTCAGTAATAAAAAAGGATTATGAAGAATAAGAATATCATCAAGGTGTTGTAGCATGTCTGAGAAGCATATTTTACTGCAAAGAGCTTTACTTTGAACAGCAGCACAACTATTACACTACAACCCCTTACTGATGCTTTTTTGTGAATAACAGTCCTGGAACTTACTGAATGAACCAAGTAGAGAAATAAAAAAAAATGATTCATCACTGAAAAGAATGGCCTTATGGAACTAGAACCAGTGATGACATCTCACTGATAAAATGCAGAATAAATTGGCATAAACAGTGTCAAAACATACACCACAATGGTATTATTGTACATTCATTCGCACAGAACACATACATACAAACTTGATTTTTTCAACACGCTGAACAAAACAAACTAACAGAACACAATACACTAGATAAACTCTAACACTCTGACATAATCCACCTTAAACTGAAAAACAGTGTAGTAACTACCTTAACCTGATCGACTGTGGTTAAAATGGTCATTAACCAAATGCTACCAGTAAAAAGTTAACATCACAATTATTTCAACTGCCATGGACTTTGTCTGCAACGTACTGAGTTATCGACTTATCAGTGAACACTTGGCAATTCCCACAAAATGAAACTATCAGTATGTGCCATGATTACTAATAAAACAAACGGTCAAAGAATTTTGACCGAAGGCTGCATCACAGGGGGCACCCCTAAAATTGCCCCTTCCACTGGGGGGATCCAGGCCCCCACCTAATACATGGTTCCTTGAACCCACCCGAGTCCACACACCAAATGACACGTCAATCAGTTCAGCCAATTCAGCACAGCTCACGGTAATGTCCAACAGAGACACACAGACCACGGAACAATGGTAACATTCCATGTATGTGAAGCAGCCTAATAAATAACAAACTAGATATCTGATAAACTGAATGTGAGTAGCAGGACCCAGTCACAAAAACACTGAAACACACCGAATAACACATGTGACGACAAACAAGCACCAACTTAAAAATACTGAATTCTTAAAAGATGTAAAAAGTCATAAAAGAGCACAACAGTTCAGCAGTCACTAGTGACACAACAAGTACTAGCTCCTACTGCAACTGCAACTCAGACTTTTAGCATAACGTAGATAAACTGTGCATGAAAACTGGTAAATGAATATCAGGGCATAAGTGTAGCTATCACGTCAGTGTCAATAGTGAAGAATGACTAGCTGGAAGCATTACCACTTTGATTCAGTGTATCTGATAACATGACATGGACTAGGACAAAGCAAAATGCAAATGCTGATATAATAGCCTGAATTATAGTTAAGTATGCAGCAGCAGCTTGAAATGTAGTTATGACAGGCGACCACTCTCTAGGCACCACACTATGCAGTTCTCCGACATTTCTCTCACTCTGTGACATTCCTAACCACGTTTCATTAGCCAAACTACCCAAGTAATGCACAAATTGTGTTACCAGGACACTATAAATGTCAAAAATGTTCAAAGATTTGGTAGGTAGGTAGGTTCAGTCGTGCTTTCAACATTACTAGTTTGTATCGCGCCTACACATAATCAGGCATTCACTAAGGTGGAGTAAGCATTTAATGTTGAATAATTTAATAAGCAACAAAAGACTAAAATACATGACATAAGTTGCAACAGTGAACTAAACAATGGCATAGCCCCAAATGTGAAGTTGGCAAAAAACACCTGGAAACGAATTTACCAACGACATTTCCCTGACTTGTGATCACTTCTCTGACAGGTGTTGAAATCCTTGACATTTCCATGTTTTGGCAAGTGGTAATAAACCTTTGATAAAGATAACCCACATGGCAAATCCTGGTGCATCAGCATTTCAATGTATTGATGATCACATGATAGTATTTGTGCGATATGCTTGGCACTTTCACAAGCTTCCACTGTACGCTGCATGTTTGTCTTCAGTAATGCACCAATGAAGGCGGCAATAACAGCCAATGTTAGTATATCAGGATATCAGTAATTTAGTGCAGAATTAATGGCTGAACATATAAGGCTCAGCATGCACATAAAAATAAGAATTTTCCTTTAAAAAACTTTCAATATTCAATCTATCCAATTTGGTAACTCAGTATGGAATGACTTTCAACAAACTAACAGTAAAGTGCAAACATAAATATATCTTTTACAGCTTGGAAGTTATGACTATGCTGCCACACATCATCATCAGCTCTGAACAGCACCTCGAGTCGGTTGATTGGTTTGTGGTTATCAGTCTACTTTCAACATATTATTAAGTCAATTCAACATAAGGATCAGTGAAGATGTGTCTAGTATCACTTTATTTTATGCCTATCAAAGTTTTATTATGTGGCTGTACAAGCACATAAACTATCGACCAAACTGGCAGTTATCAGCTGAAATGCTTTACACAGACAGCAAGCAGCATACACGAACTAGCAGCAGCATGACTGCACTACTGCAATTATCATACACAACTATGACACAGCACATAATCTCAAATTTTACACAATGTACACTGTGGGTCGCTTACTTTCAACAATAATTCTGCCGTACCCCAGGCAAACGGAATTATGTGTGGTTCACACGGTTTTCACCAGAAAGAAATTCTTCAATCATTCTATAAAATTTCACCTCATAAAGAAACTGTATGCACACTACTACTACTACTACTACAAAAACACCTCGTCAATCTTTAGGGTCTATGTTGCTCTGGAGAATCAAAATATTACCAAATAAACACTGCTATTAACTAACGGTGTTGAATGACACAGATGGCCATTATAATAAACACAGCATTGAACACCTCCCATTTTTATGTAATAATAGCATGCAAATGCTGCCAATTACCTCATTTTAAACAAAATATGGCACCAATTGGCCAAGTTTCTTTTTCACTTCATTTTATGATACGGAGATGGTGTAGGTAACACCACTGAGTACTATAACATCAGCAGCTCCCTAATCCAGCTGAACTGGCTGCCATCAGCAGAGGCTGAGGCAACTTTGCTCCAATAAAATATTCAGTTCTTAACTCCAGGCCCACTAACACAACATGACCTGTACAGTGGCTATAAAATGTTTGTTGTTTTTAAATGGGAGTACCTACTGTGTGCATGTACATTTCAGGATAGGGTTGTACATTACTGATGATAAGAACAACATAAGACAATTCCTTATTTCTTCCCTCATTAAAATGGTACAAACACTATTCAACTACATTCATATTTCGCACAGGCAACATAAACTGCATGACTGTAAACTGTAATGGACAAAAGTGTACTAACAGAGAGTAACTAATAAACAAAAGTCAATTAACACAAAGTCAAAACAACATCTTGATTATGTCAGAAAATTACATGTCTTCTGGCACTGTAATGTTGGCACACAAATGCTGCTGATCACATACTATGATCTACAGCGGGAAATAAATATTCACAATAACAAGCGACTTTTTTCATAAACAAAATAGAAATTAACTCTGCCATCATACCACGGCAAAAACCACCACGACCAACAAGAACCACTTGGCACATACATCGACGAAGCATTCAATACAACAATGAAAACGCCCTCAAAGAACGTAATATGGGCCTGACAACTTACTTAAGTCTTGTTCACAAATAAATCACTGCCTGAACATAACTATGAAGCCTAAAACTCCAAGAAATGTGACCCATATAAAATCTTCTAAGCCACATCGACAAACAAAAATGTCTGTGTAGAAAAAAGCGAGCACTAGCATCTCTGGCATTTTGTCGAGGACTGGATGCTGTCATTCTGGGAGGAACGCAGTTAGTGATGCGAGACTTGTCTGCCTATGCCATGTATTCCCCGGCACGAGCCCGTCTTGGTCGCTGATCGGTGCCATAGTCGCCAATGAATGACCCGTCCTCTGTGAACTTGCCGGCATCAATGTCTCCATACTCATTCAGAGACGACGCCTCGTCACTCGCCTTGGAGCTCACCAGTGATGCACGGCTGCCTTTCAACGGCTCACTGTCACTGACAAACCAACAATGCACTGACGCCCTCACTTCACACAGAAACAGCAGGTGTCAAATTTCAGTGCATGTGAATTTTAAAGTACTGACTATCACAAAACAGTATTTGAGCAGTAAGCTAGGCATTTTCCCAACCTTCCAGTGTACTCTGCATTTTTGTCTTCCGTGATGCACCAATAACGACGACAGTAACAGCAAGTGTTAGTAACAGGATGACCAGCAATCTAGTGCAGTTTGTATTACAATTAAGTAATGTGAAGTGTGCCTGTCACGGGGTGAGTTTGGGGCGGTTTTGGGAATATAATAATTTCTACCTTCGTATAGGTCTGTGGACACTTTTGCGTCCACCTGTAGCGTGTTACGCGGAGGCCGCCTTTGTTCGGCCGCGC
>Ga0126328_10000332_pt1 | contig 10618 bp, 7 predicted proteins | sample InaspJWI13metaG_FD_97003 | JGI IMG/M metagenome (GOLD analysis project Ga0126328, IMG submission 97003) | Marine gutless worms symbiont microbial communities from Oahu, Hawaii - Inanidrilus sp. 1 OAHU.JWI-13 metaG | ecosystem: Host-associated > Annelida > Digestive system > Unclassified | place... | reverse complement strand
TCTGTTTTTACACTTTTTTAGTTGTCGGTTCCGTGCGGTAGATTAAGCTGACTTATGTCGGCTTTCGAGCGCACGTTAAAATAGCATATCGTATCGTATCGTATCGCGATGCACCATCGCCAGTAGACCGATTTTGAAGATCTATAAGTCATATGACGTGTTTCCGCGCAAAGATGTGCCTTTTTGGGTCCCGTTGTTGCGAATCCCCATTTAGGGGATCAAATTGACAAATTCCCCAAGAAACATATTGTATCGGGGCGTGAATAGGCTCTTTCAAGCCTAACACGCAAAATATTGAAAGCTGCATATTATCAAAACTATTGCATCGATTCCAACCAAATTTCGCACAACACTAAAGACCACCAAGTGCTCATTGCATCCAACCAATCCAACATGGCGGACGGCCGCCATTTTGGTAAACCGTTAAATTGCCATATCTACGCAACCCTGTGACGGATTTTGATGAAATTTGGCACGCTGATGCAGAACCGGTTTCCTCAGCCCAACCGGCCGTGAAAAATACAGAATTTTAAAATTAAAGAGGGTACAATACGATACGAGATGCTATTTTAACGTGCGCTCGAAAACCGACATGAGTCAGCTTAATCACCGTCAGTCTGTCACATTGACAAACTTCCGGGCAGCACTGCTCCCCCGCCCCAAAAGTTGGGGTAGCAGCCGCTGACCCTGTTCCCCCTGTTCCGACGCCCCTGAACTGAAGCCAGTTTTGTTTATATAATATGCACATAAGTAACAGCGAAAGGGTACACTGTTCGCGCAACGGGTATTTTTACGAGAAGGAAGCACGCATTAATTTTATTGAAGTTACATCATTAGAGGTCTACCACTAACCGGCAAAATTGATGCGGAAGCTGCCTTCGGTGATTCCAATCTGTACTGGAGTATTTTTGACGAAGAAAGGCGAAGCAGGTCTGACAGGCATTGGCAGCGGGTTTTCGTACTCCGCTTGCCAGTTTACCTCAAGCTTCGTGATGCCCTTGTCATCGCGATCGAAGTTCAGGCCGTCGCCCACCCACGTGGTCAGAGGATCAAGTCCGTCGGCTTCACAGGTGGCCTCTCCGACCACTCTTTCCACGGAAGCCGGGGTTGGTCTGGCATAAAGCTTGACGGAACAGTCGTTCATTAACGGCTGTTGGTTTACTGAAACAGTTACAACAGACTGGCCTGAATAAATTGGCCATCAATAGTCAAAACAATCACGACACGGCCAACAGTACCCTCACTTATTTTGTTAAGCAATAACGTGCCTGTAGTAAAACTTTCAAATCGGCATGCTGATATGATAGTAAGTGTTGGATTCCTGACTAACTAACATCGAAACCAATAAACAGTCTAGCATAACATTACGACTATGAATGTGTTTACTGTTCACATCAATAGAAAGCCTCCAGTGCTTTAACGCTGTTGGTTGGGCTGCAGGAAGGGCATCCGGCCTGTAAAAAAACTTAGAGTGGTGGGGTACTGGCATGGTTATCTGTCTGGAGCGAGATGCAGACTTGCATATGGCCCAGCGGATGCCACTGCCACTCACTGTCTCTTGCTTCAGTAAAATCCATATTGGCTTACCTTTCTGGTGCCGGCTCACCCGGGTAGTCCTGGAAAAAGGGCCGTTAAACGGGTGTGATCAATAGAAATTAAGGGGGAGCTGCAAAAAGCCTTCTGTCAAAAGCAAAACACTCGGCTCAGCGATGCCAGACTGTATTCTGCGATGCCAGGTTAGTTGCCAGTTTTGCCGCGCGTCAGGATGTTACTCATCGGGGGTGGTAAAACTAGTTCTGACAGGTGACGACTCTGCAAATTATTGACCAGCGTCACAGAAATTGCACGGTTTAACAAAGAATCGATTTTCACACTTCTAATAAAATAATTCGCATCATCCTACATACAGAGCACATGCACTTTTCACTGGTTTGGTGACGTCGGTGTGTCGCAACATTGTTCTTACTTACTCGACAAGCAGTTGTCTCCATCAAAACCGGCCGGACATTCGCATCTGCCATTCTTGCACGTTCCCGGATAACAGTTGTTGTCAGGTGAACACGGCACTGCAGCCATTTGCACAAATGGTCCTAAATGTTACTTCACTAATAAACTGCATGTCATTATGCCTAAAACCATATACGAGTATATTAACAAACTAATGTTTTTCTTTGGTCTAAAAATTAAATACCTTATTAACATGTTTATGCGTCCGTTTATTACGCAGGAAAATCATTACACGTATTTAACCTATTAAACTAATGTTCTTGAAATGTCTCAAACTTATCCGAAAGGCAAACTATTTTCTGCTCTTTTATCTGAAGCAAAGTGGAGACTTTGATAGACCCTATGCATGCTAACAAAAGCTAGCGGTTGAACAAGAACTGTAATCCGTTGAAGCCTACAACTTCGGTGCATTGCTATTTTAATGTATTATCAAAAAATATATTATCATCGTTTAGACACAGTTTCTTTAATCGAATTTCATTAACTTTATTTGTTTGTATGACAAAAGCTAATGCTATAAGGATGAAAAAAATCGGCATGGCAAAACTCACAGAAGCGGCGATGCATTCTCGTGCATTTATTCGTACTTAATGCTGAGAATACTGTTGACGAGCTAAAGTATCGAACTCGAGAACGTACGTATTTGGCAGGATCCACCGCTGGTGGTGCTCTGGCATCTGCACGTGTTTCCGGTGGCGCTGTTGTACGTACACACCTGGCTGTTGGAACAAGACGGATTGCAGACAGCTGTACAACACACAACAGTCACATCGCAGCACAGTTCAGCGCGTCAGTCCACCTGGCTGCAGCAACGTACAATTACCTGCAGCGATTCTGTCTTTCCATCCGTGTGCCACTTTGCGACGTTCACCAGCTAGTTAGTACTATCGGCGCTGAAGATACAGGATATCACATAAACCCTCAACACATGACGTCATTTGCAGTAGGCCCTACGGTGTTTATTTCCCCATAAGAAAAACGTATTGTTTGAGCTAAAGTAGTGAGAATTAAGGTTTTGGGTCAGAGTTTAGGGTTAGTGTTAATGTTAGGGTCAGTTGTCGCATCGGCGTATCGGCCACTATCGGCCGATAACCGGTGAGATAATTAGTCACTCACTTTCCTTGCAACACGCATATAAGCAGAAACAGCTTCACATAGCGTAAAACGTATAACTATTACACCTAGCCCTACCAAAAAGCAGCGCGAACGGTGACGGACAATTTGCAATAGGCCAGGCTCAAAATTGCCCCTTCCCGTGAGGGATCGCCACCCCATCTAATGCATGGTTTATTACCCCCAAAGAAAAACACGCATGCACACAAACACCCAGGGCCGTCATAACCAATGGGCACACTGGGCACGTGCCCAGGGCCCCCGAATTATTTTTCTTCTTGAGGGGCCCCCAACTGGCTGTTGTGAAATAAATTTTATAAAACTAATTATCTTATTACCTTCGCAAAGATCAACTGTGAGGGAAACCCGGTAAATACTTTCTAGCGAGGGGGTTCGGCTGGGGGTGCCCAGGTACCCAGTGCAGGTAAAGACTGCATTGCAAACTCCCTATAAACACTCTACACTGTGAGTCAAAAAACAAGACACCAAACTCTTGCCCATAACTTCACCAAATATTAAGATATTTTCAAACGTTTTTTCACTGACGGACTCGGTAGTAAATTTGCAATAAACTTATGTTTAAATATTCCACCACGCCTTAAACGTGTCGATACACGACCTTGTGAAATATGAATGTCAGAAAAATGGTGTCAGTCTGAAATATGTATTGTAATTAATGAAAAATCAAAAGGTAGTATAGCCAAGCATTTAAGGAGTGATAAGTTAATTCACTACACATTTATCATTCAATCTGCTGGTGAAAGAATTTTTAAAATTGGTGAACATTTGGCGAAGTTACAGGCAAAATGGTTGACTGCCATGTGCCCCATTCGCCTTGCACTTTTATCCTCAAAGATGTTGATCTCACCAGATAAGTTGAATAACTTATGTATTACGGACAGAAACTATTATTAATCGTTGTTAAATTAATAGGCGGATTAACGTGAGTTTATTATCAACAAATATCAAACTGCTCTAGACCAGTTTTGACTTACTGACTGACAGACTGACGCCATCAGTGACTGACCGACTGCCGAACATCTACGGCATTTTGCTGCGACAGCTTTTTTGTTGCGGCAGATGTGTACAGCTGGATTTTTTATATGGCCAATGTAAATAACTTTTTGTCAGTGAATTAAATAATGCTGATTTCTCCAGGCATTTATTTTAAAACAGTGTTTGAGTGGCTAAATCTTGCATAACAGTTTGCTTCACTTACTCCTTAAGAATTGCGACTTTTTGAACATAGATATTCCACAAGGTAGTGTAGCGACAGGTTTAGGGTGTGGTGGGGGTATTTAAATACGACATTGTTACAAATTTCTACTGAGTCTAACAGTGAAAGAATTTTGAAAATCGGTTAACCTTTGGCGAAGTTACTGACAGGAGTATAGTGTCTTGTTTTTTTGACTCACAGCGTAGATCAAGACACCTGTAACAATAGGTTACAATCCTACAACTACTGCTGCGATGCATCCTAGAATGAAGTGATAATCAGGTACGGTGAAGTAGATGTAAACTACTAACGAATGTCGCAGTTGCTGCCCGTCCAGCCAGTTTTGCAGCGCCATCTGTAGACGGTTCTATACCCGTAGTAACGGTAGCAGTAGTTCCAGCTGTTCGATAACAACAACATTTCTATGATATTGTATAGTCGAGCGCAGAATGATTCCACTAACGCTTGACCAATGAAGATTATTAGAATGAGTGGTTTTAAAATAACACTGAAACCTGAAAATAAGTCTCTTTCGGCAAGTTGAGTGACTTTGTTAGCATGTTCGAAAGTTACTAAATTTGTTCAGAAACATCGCAACAAGTTATACCTGAAGGATCTTCTGTAGCAGCATGGATAATAGCCCCATGTGTAGTCGTAGGGATGATAGTAGTAATATCTGTAGTAATACGGTCCATAATACCAGCCGTAGAGCCAATAGCGATAATAGCGCCATCTGTAGCAATAGGAGTAGTAACGGCTGGTGCAACGGTAGTATGAGTATCGGTATGTGTAGCTGTATCGCTCACGTTGACTACAAAGCATAAATAAGATCATACGACATACGTCAGCATCTTGAACAAGAATCTCGCGTTTTACTACAACACGACACAACACGACACGCATCCAAACTGCATATCATGTCGATAGTAAGACAGAGGAAACGTAAAATGTAACAGTAATAGCAAAACGTACACCTAGGCCTATCTCTCGATTGAATACCTCAGTCGTGAACAATAACCGATTTTAATAATTTTGGATCACACAATTATAATGACATTCGACATTCGGATGAGTGACTATGAACTTATGCATGTGAAGCACCCGAGTAACGTCTATGCCCTACCTTGCAAAATGCAGAACTCGTTCATCGGAGCAAAATTGGGTTTCAAATCAGCCGGTTGCTATATTGTAAGCTACGCCAACTTAAAGTTCATGCAAGCGCCATCACAGGAAGACAGTTAAGATTAATCATCTATACTGGTCTCAAACGTGCTTACAGTCTTTATGGCTATGTCCAATCGCATCATCACGCTGTGGTTGCATAGACTAATGTCTCAGCTAAGGTCTAAACGAGTTGGGAGCAAAAATAGCAATTGCCTGAAACAGGCGATTTTTGCTCATTCAGAAAAACTTAACTTAATCGTACTCACTTTTTGTCCGTTAGACAGAAGCACTTTCGTGAGGCTGTTTTGCAGCCCTTAGCCTGCTCCACCGGGCAACTGCCGCCACTGCCCTCTTATTTAAAAAGTAAGGGAAGCCCATACTCGATTATCGGGCATAATGTTCAGGAGCTGATCCCGGTTCTTGGCAGTCAGCCTGCAGGTGACGTGAGTCATAAACCCGGCGGTAGGCTGCCATTACTTTCCGCCAGGCCTGCAGTTACCCGCGCAACCTTTAAGAGGACTGCTACCAATTTCGGTGCATGCTTGGTGAACAGAGGCACGATGGGTGTGAACAGTTTGCCTAAGGCTGTTACCCGACAGCGTCGCGGCTGCGATTTGAACCCGGGCCCTTCTGCGCCTGAGTCCAACACGCTAACCACTCGGCTACCGAGCCGCCCTGCCCTCTTATTATGGCACTGCAAATCGCTGGCGCAACTCGTCTGCCTCCTGGTTTAATATTCGTTATACTCGTTTTTGCATCTCAGACACAGGACATTTACGAAACTTAGGCCAAAACTTTGGCTGGCCACCGCGACATGTCGCTTGTAGCATTGCAGGAGACGAACCCATCTTCAGCGTGGCTGCAGGTCATCATCATCATCATCATCGGCTGGCAGACGCGGCTCTCGCGTCAACACGACGCGTCGATGCTGTTTTTCGAGACCGTGTATCATTAGGCGTACGGACTCGCTGCAAGACGTCAAATGGGAGAAGACCACTAATTGATCTAGCACAGCTTCCTGGTTTCCGTTCCTCATATTAAGTGTGAGTTCTCGAGTTCTTCAGTGCTTTGACGCTGTTGGTTGGGCGGCAGGAAGGGCATCCGGCCTGTAAAAACAGAGTGGTGGGGTGCTGGCGTGGTTATCTGTCTGGAGCGAGGCCCAGCTGATGCCACTGCTACTCACTGTATCTTGCTTCAGTAAAATCCAGATTGGTTTTACCTTTCTGTTACCGACTTACCTGGGTAGTCCCAGACAAAGGGCCGTTAAACGGTTGTGTGTGTGTTCTCGAGAAGGTACTATGCTAAACAATTTCTTTCATTGAAATCTTATGAAAAATTGTTCATGCGATAGAGACGTATGAGTTTCTCAAGACAAAGTGACCAGAATTTTCAGCTAACGAGAAGATTTATAACCTTGGCAATTTTGCCAGTATTTCACCTGATAACACTGAAAAATTTAAGTCGGCTTTTGACTAACGTTCCACAAAGTAAATTAAGGACGCTTTTGCGATACAGTAACCGCTGACGAATATAACTTAATGTTTATGTTTTGATATATAACACCCGGCTTATCTTTGGCTTATCTCAACAATATTTCAGGTAGAAATAATCCACGTCGATCGTATAGGCCTACGACTAAAATAAAGCCATAAAACGTGATCTCAAGTGTATCTCAGAAAGCGATAACTGGGTGAATTCTTATTTGGTCCGATTTAATTCATATCTGCCTACAATAATAAAATATGTAACGTTATAAGCTTACGTACGGCCGATAAGTGTTTTTCTGTGCCTCGGTGGGGGTTGTCTGCGTCATCAGCAGGATCAGGATTCCCGCAGTGACGGCGAGCAGGATCGAAGTGACGCCGTAAGCGTTCGCCATGTCTGTTGCGGTCACGAGGACAGTCCGACAGCGACTGACTGACAACGTGCCACGGCCGCCGACTTTATCGCGACAGCGTCGCTTCGCTGCCTCCTGCCGTTAGCCGCCCGGGGTTTTTCACGCGTGCATTCGCTTCCGCAATAATACGGCAGCATATCTGGAACTCCTTGCCGGGCGATCTCCGCACACGGCAGGACTATGAGTCCTTTAGACAGGGCCTGAAAACCTGGCTTTTCTCCAGATACTCAACAACAGGTGTTCAGCGCATTAGAGACTTTCGTGATAACGACATTTACCATACCATACCATACCATACCATACCATACCATGTCTTTGATCGATTGGACCAAATATTTACGTCCCAAGACAGGTTCCTTGGAGGAGACGTTTTCTCTTGGTAATGTTTATTGACACTTAAACTACTGTCATATGTTCTTACATATCTGCATTTCCCTAGCCCGCCGACGTAAGCAAGCAAATAAGTAAGAGTATTTGCATAGCGCACAATAATCAAGAATCACAATGCGCTGCGATTCCTAGGCCCTGAATAAATGTGTTTTCAGGTGTTGCCTATACTGTCCGTAGCTGGTGATCTGTCATATAGTAGCCGGTAAACTGTTCCACACACGTGGTACTGCGACGGCAAAACTTCTGTCGCCGAGAGTGGTACGTGTGCGTGGAACAGCGAGTGTTCTGTAGGAAGATGAGCGGAGATGACGACGACCATGCTCAGAGACGAGTTGAATGTCGGCAGATGGGTACGTCGGTGCTGTTGACGTAATCGATTGGTGTGCAATCAAGGCGTGTTATATACGTATACTTGTTTACTGTATGCCTGTTTAACCTAGACTGTTTCCTACACTGTAGTTTATATTATACACGTAAGCTAACATGCTTCGGCAGCACTTTGTCAAACTGCGAGTTTTATTTCATTTGTTGTGATTTGAAGAAGCTATACCTAACGTAACAAAAGCCAACAACATAAAAACAAAATGACTTAATTTAACACACAAACACACGAAAAATTAATCGAAAATAAACACACATGACAAAATGAATCTCAGCAAATAATCGCTTTTGTTTTAGATTGGTAGATAACGACAGCGCAAACCACTATCAGCGCACGCAATATTGTTGCTAATGTTTGTCTTTATGATTTTGTCGAATAATTATTCGTTCAAAGCAGTACTTAGATCGTGACGTCAGAAATTTTAACTGACACAATTCAACAGGGTGGCGAGTTCCATGCGGCCAGAGTTTGTAAAACTGGCCATGAATCGTGGAAGTCCGAGTTTTCAACGTGTCAGTAGGCCCATCTCTGACAAAATGTTGGTGTTTATGGCGGTTCTGTAGCTCTAAAGAAATTTTACTCTACAATGCAGATCACGATTGATGAGTCACGCAGGTGTCAACAGTCTGTGTGGCTACTGGACGGACGCACACTTTTTCTGGCGCTCGATTCTTTCCCGTGAGCTGTCCTTGCATTCGTTTAAAGCTAGTTCACAGCACATATGAACTGAACTCCAGTTTGCGAACTCAAGTGTGAACGGCCACACTGGAATACATGTGTCGAGAACGAACCGGGCACTAACCGTCCTAGTTTCGCTGCAGCGTGACCAACGAACGCGTCGCATAACTGGGTCAACTCGTTCAGATCAGTTCAGTTTGTGTAAGATAAAGTGTGCTGAGGAGTGCAGGCCGTGAGCCCGTAGGTGGATAAACCACTGAAGTCTGTGACGCATGGCCAAGTGCGACTCCAGACCTACGGTTACCTTCCGAGCCGCAGTGCCTCACCGCCCCTCGACCGCCGGTTCGAATCATACTGCTTGGTGACAGAGGCACATGTGTGTGAACAACTTGCCCAAGGTAGTTAGCTGAAAGCGGAACGACCGGGAGTTGAACCCGCGACCTTCGGAGCCGCAAGTGCATCGCGCTAAGCATTACGCATGCACCAGGCCACAGTTCACGAGCTGTGAACAGGCGTTTAGTGTCAGGCTTTGGTGGGGTATCAGTGTGTAGCGGAGCATTGCGGAATGTACGGGGTGGGTGACTCAGCATCGGTCGTCACGCCCGAGTCGTGCGTCGCTCATATGACGTGGCGGACTAGTCGTGACTGGTGTACACGGCGAGTGCCTACCACACAATGCAAGTAGTCCTATATACTATAGTATATATGACTACTTGCACAATGCCACCGCCAGGCCAGCACACCGATCCTGTCATCAGCACGGCGCGTTCTATACCCCGCAGACGCGACCTAGATCATCTCAGTCGTGCTGCCGTGGAGCTGAGTCACGACTACGTCCAGCGATATACAGTGTAAATCTTCCACACGAGTGATCCATTTCTCGTTAGACCCCGCTTTCTGCCCCCCGGTCTCTATTGGGTAAACTGCATGACGTTCCATTCGCAACGCCCTAGAGTCGTAAAGTAGGTGACGCACGAAAGCCGCTCACGATTCAGATGGCTCTCTAGGTCCGTCGTTCAAGATACATCAACGCAGACTGTGAACCTTTGTGTCCACGGTTGTTGCTGACATTTCTTTGCAGCTTATTGCTCAAGATGCCATTAAAATAATAATAATTTGATATCTGTATGTTCATCCTGTCGAGGACAGCACGCTGATGTCAATATTTGACCAATTCCGCTTTTCCTTCGTTTTTCTGGGGTTGCCAAAAATCGGCCCTAATCGCTATACTTATGATTCCTTCCGGTAGCATCTCTTTTAATTATTGGCTACGATTATACCGCATCGTCCAACGAAGACGGAAACCTATTTTGCCCGCCCGTGTAGGCAAATTCACACCGTTTTGTGCACGGTTAGGCCTATGGTTATGGCGACTGACGCACGACTAAAACCAGCTGTGCATGTCAATGCCGTATACATAGGCTACCTGCCTGCGAGAAATTAATGGCTTACGTATAGGCCTGTCATTGGAAATCCCGGTGTAGCGTTGCAGTGTTTACGCTGTTGTAAGAACGACCAGCCAAGCCTAGGAGAATGGCAAAATTGGAGGTATTAGGGCTCTCAAAGTCATGAATCGAGTGACACAGTTTGGCATGGGTGATTACGTTGGCGATATCACCCCGCATTCTACTATTTTCAGCGATCGTCCGGTTAGGGCGTCCTGGGAAAACGTAAAACGCTATTTTCGTGTGGGTTTTAGTTTTTTTGTGACCTTGGTTAATGTCAGCAAAACAAGCCGTCAACGACAAATTACAAGGTAGTGTAGGTACAT
>Ga0126328_10000331_pt1 | contig 10619 bp, 6 predicted proteins | sample InaspJWI13metaG_FD_97003 | JGI IMG/M metagenome (GOLD analysis project Ga0126328, IMG submission 97003) | Marine gutless worms symbiont microbial communities from Oahu, Hawaii - Inanidrilus sp. 1 OAHU.JWI-13 metaG | ecosystem: Host-associated > Annelida > Digestive system > Unclassified | place... | reverse complement strand
GTGTAGGGTAGATGGAAGGAAGCCTCCATGCCAAAAACCAGCTCGATTCGTTCAGTCGTTTCGATACAACATCGGCTTGTGACAGACAAACGGACTCAGGGACACACGACAGCAAATACGGCGGCTAGCATAGCGACACGCGATAGAAACGCGTGAAAGTGGAGAACTTAGTGAATGCATACATTTTTAATCGCCTGTCAACGTACAAGAGCCATGACAAGCTTTCTGTCTTCCGTCCGCCTGTCTGTCCCTCGCACGCTAGAACTGAATCAAAATCGTTAACAGAGTTGTAAATGTGTTGGCTTTCCTGTCTTACAGGCCCCGACTTCGAATGTAATCTCGTCTCGCCTCAAGACTCCAGTTAGCGTCAAGCTGAGCTGAGCTGAGCATCGCGGTGTGTCTGCAGTGCAACGCGGCGCGCACTGTCTGTAGCGACGTCTGCCTGCCGTGGAATAGTGACGTCATTATTCCGCCGAAACAATGCGTCATTTTGCGGCTGACGAGCGCGCGACGCTAACCAACATCGTCGACATTAAATAACACATCGTCCCGCGGGCGTGCCTTATCACTGTTTGCCAGCTGCTGGACCAGCCTGCCGTCCACGCACGAACGGTCTGGCGTCGTGAGCATCGCGGCGACCGTCGGTCATCGGCCGGTGGCACGCTCCGCTCCGCCGCCCATCACTCGCTCGTCCGGCGCGCTCGCATCCCGCCGCCAAATCATCGAAATTGTTTCGAGGTTAGAAGATGGCCTTAACGTCCGACAGCGGTCACGCCGGTGCCGAACTTTGTGGACGTATCAGCACTGTGCACGTGGCGATCTCGTCTTGCAGCCTAGCCATATAGCACCAGCGTTTGTTAGTCAACAATCCGGCCGGTGTCGCGCAATTTCTTTACGCACGCATCTCGTTTTACTCAGTTCCAGTCTATTATTTGGCCGACAGCGATGTGGCCTGTTGTTACCGAAGTTTCGTGGTTTATCATTTGTCCGTCTAAGCGCCCGAATAGTAGTCCCGTGCATCCGTTGGCCTGCAACTGCTATTACTTGGCACATTTTATAGCCAACCTCAAGGCTGCGTGTGCACTGCGCTTCAGCTGGGCGGCGACGTCGAGCAACCTTATCTTATGAGCAAATATGACGTCATCCATAAAACCGGAAGTACATAACATATCACTACGCCGACAGAGGAGGACCGAGCCACGGCCATAGGTAACATGCATAAAAAAATTGGTGAAGATCGAATGTGTAGTTCCGAAGATATGATGGAGGACAACACACACAGACTGGAAAAGAATTATACGTAAAATCATTATTTGTCTACAACGGTAGACTGTTAAATAGAATATAAGCTTAATAGTTTGTTACTTAAAGAGAAAGCTTGGTCATACTAATGTCACGATCAACGATCTCGTCCATCGCAAATCTTGTCAAACAGCGCATTTGCTTACGTATCAGAAACGCACGCGGCAAGTATGCAGCTATAGGAACTAGACCTACGCCTCCCTTGCAATCATTCTGACTTCATACTCGGAAGGCGCGTTTACAGCTCCGGCTCCCCAGTCCTCATGCACATCAATACGGTCTTGTCCTTCTGGCGGTTTGAAGTCGAAATTCTGCAGCAGTGAGACGACGAAGAGAAACATCTCTTGGCGAGCTAGTTGCTCACCGAAACACGAACGTTTTCCTGCAACATTCAGAAGTTAAATTTCTATGCGCTCGCATTTTTCCTGATCATTATTTCGCCTTGTCGAAGTAAACTGCAAATGCGAATGATGCTGCTTACTGATTAGCATCGTAAAATGTTAAGCGTGTGGCCCAAAAAGTAATATTATTTTACATAATTTATTATAAAGTCACGACCGACTAGACATCATAATGAAGCAACGCTAAGTCGTTGCAAAACCTGTAGGGTATTTACACGTCTCAGATACTAAATATTGAATACAACTCCCTTTGCTGATTGGGGGAAAATGCTACATTTCACATTTTTGAGCGTTTTAAAGGTGTGTGAGAAATATGACATGACAAAGTGAAGGGATCAGTTGTATTTGCTGTGTACTCTTTCACGCTGACATTGACGTTGATCAAAGCATGTCATCGTCTAGTCACTGTGTGGCAGGAAAATGCAAAACTGACCAATGTTTGAAGGCTTAAGGGCTTCCAACTCCCAAGTTCCACATTCATCCAGCTCACCGGCAAGGGTGATAATAGGCACGTTAGAGTGAATCTGAGGTGTGCTTTTCCATACACAAGTAATTTCACCTTGATCGGTTCACTGTGTTAACACATTTGTTATTATGTGGATCATATACCGCCTTTCATACTGATAACAGTAAAATGCGGCGAGAAAAAGTGAACTTACGATATGTTTTCTTTACCAAATTTTACTCCGAGTGATGCTTCACAAGCCCGCAAATTTGGCTTGAATTTTCAAGTTCAGGTTCAAGTGTGGTCGTGTACCTGAATAGAAGGTAGACATGAACGCACCGAGAGAAAATGCAATGACTCGATCTCTGTCGACGACGTTGCTCGATTGATCAAGGAATCGTTCAGGACGGAACTGTTGAGGCTGCTGCCAGTCATCAGGGTCCATGTGAGCACTGTATAGGTTCACCATCACCTGCAGCAACAACCGCGACCATACCATCAAACACATAGCGGACAGAAACAAATTTAATTTCCTGAATATGTTAAAGACAACAATCTTTTGTCTTCTAACTTACGAATAATTCCTCAATGTTTCCCCCTTTCTATGGCACCGTAGGGCGGCTAACAACAAAGACAACCACTGCAAGTTACTGCGAACGACGTGGGATATATGCTAAAACAGTCAGGTGGTTTACAGATAATTAATATTATTAGGAAATTTACTTCTTCTGAAAGTATGTCCTGTAGTACCCGGTACGGGTGTTTGCATTACAATCGTCAGAATGAAAACACTGTGCAGATATCAGAAGGGAAAAATATCAGCAGTGTCGTAAATGGGAGAGAAGGGGAAGTGTCCCAGAATTATGGCAGAATATATCCAGAGGAAATGTCTACACTCGCTGATGTACGTCACAACAATTCACGCATACAGTCTGTAAGCCATAAATGCATCACTATATCAGCTTACCGTTGTCCCTTCCGGTATGAAATAGCCGCCAACTTCGGTGTCTTTCAACGTACAACGCGCCGTGGGTAGTGGAACCACTGCCGTGTAACGCAACAGTTCAAGAATCGTGGCCTCAACGTACGGTAGACTATCAACACGCATAACGATGATAATCACGCCTAATGTAAATAGAATCCCCATAAGGACGACACAACCGCTGAAAACTCAGCCAAGAGTTAATAAAGAGGAAAATAATACATAGTCGTTCTACAGTACATGTACAGTCAACAGCCAGCCGCAAAAGACAAATACACTGTACACTGTGTCTCAAAAACGAACAACACTAATGTTGCACACTATAACTTCGACGCACATCAACCAGTTACGGCAATTTTTTTGCAGAGGCGTTGCTGAGAGAGTGCTATCGAATGGTGACTTGTATTCCCACCTCCTTACCTAACTAATGTCTCTGCTCTACCTGGGGAACACAGAAACGCAAAAATCGCGACCTTCAAATGATGTGTTAATGGTTTGCCGGAGTTGAGCCACTTGCTGCCTGATTTCTTCACTGTTGCTGGCTTGCGACTCATATTCACGATGCTGTGTGACTTCATAAATATTGTAATGTAATCACTGTAGTTCATCTCTGGGCTGCTGGGACAATAGCTGTCGAAGAAATGAAGTTTTGCACCAGCTAAATGCATTGCACACACCATGCGTTGTGCGCTGAAACGCTGTGTTGCTGAAAGAAAATATAGTATCCATTGCGTGTTTGATAACAGACAGCATTTACTGAGTTATAGAGATATCTTATTAATAATGAATCGTGGTTCAGCCGCCATCGATTGCACGCAGTGAAGTTGACAGTAACTGATAAACATTCCGCCACGTGTCATGTTAAGACGGTCTATTAAGTAGTGATCATTTTGAACGCTAACTGACCTTGAACGATCGTCCAAGGTCGGTAGTCTATGTCTGCCGATAACCGAGTCAATCTCGGCGTGAAGACGTTCTTGTATTGACACGTGATTGGTCAAAAGCACAATCGCCCAGCGAATGAACGTCGACGTCGTCTCCATTCCCCCGAGCACCAAGTCTCGGCACGCCCAGAGAAGTTGTTCCTTGTCGTAGTTTGGTCCGTGAGCTTCAACGTAGTAACCGACGAAACTATCACTCTTTGTCTCGTTCTAGCACAAAAAACCCGCGTGATACAGTGCACGTGTGTGTGGATGTGTGCGCAAGTCATTCTTTATCATCATAGCATATTTCAAAATCACAGCGAAACTCTTTTTTACCAATTGAACTGTCGATGATCACGTTCTCGAATCTCTGTTCGAGAAAACGTGTGCAACGACTCAAAAAACGTAAAAAAGTCATGTTTTTTGGATTTTGAAAAACATGTAAAAAACGTACGTACAGATTTAGAGGCCACTTAATCACTCCGGTCTTTAATACACAATTACCGAGTCAGTACCGGTAAGTCACCAACACCAAAACATCTTTACTCAGAAGTGCGAACGCAGTGTTCACATTCACAAGAAACTATGCAACTTAGAACTGTGTGTCTATAAGTGCCCAAACACACTAGACTGACAAATAAATGACTGAAATGAATTACAGTGATCACTGAGCGAAGTATGTGAACTCATTTCGAAGGATTGAGGACTAAACTTTTGCTAACGACTTTTTGACACGTCATTTCAAAAAAAACGTTAAGTCACATTTTTTAAACGTGAAAAAATGTAAAATATGTTTCTCGAACATTGTCTCGAAAGCAATAACAACGAACCAATTTACATGGTAGGCCTATATTTTACAACTATTAATACAAGAAGCTCATCTACTGCAGAGGGACCGCGCGTGCACGCTATGTCAGTTGAAGGATTGCAATTAACAGATTACGCACGGTAGTGAGTGGGACATGGAAATATGACGACCCGAGGTTGAAAATGCCACACGAGTGCGCAGCCCGAGTGTGACATTTTTAACCGAGTGTCGTCATAATTTCCATGTCCCACGAACTACCGTGCGTAATCTGTTAATTGCAATCCTTCAACTGACATAGCGTGCACGCGCGGTCCCTCTGCAGTAGATGAGCTGAACTGAACTTGTATTGGCAGAGTTACTATGTTGTGATTGTGTTTTCTGTAATTTTCTTGTATTTTATGTTTCTACATTTTATTTTATATTGTGGGCAGCTGTAAGTGCCGCATAACGGCCTTGTTGTCCAGCTCCTATTTTGAGCGAATAAATGATGATGATGATGATGATGAACTACCGTGTGTCGTATGTTTTGTTGTATGACAAAATAATATATATAATATAAAATTGATATAATGTCCTGGGAGTTCTGCCTACAAGATGGCGGCGTGTCTGAGGGTTTTACCCCCAAGATGGCGGCGTGGAAGTTTTGCCTACAAGATGGCGGCGTTTCTGATAGTTTTACCCACAAGATGGCGGCGTGGGAGATTTGCCTACAAGATGGCGGCAATACGCGTTTCTGAGAGTTTTACCCAAAAGATGGCGGCGTAAGAGTTTTGCATACAAGATGGCGGCGTGTCTGAGGGTTTTACCCACAAAATGGCGGCGTGGAAGTTTTGACTACAAGATGGCGGCGTTTTTGAGAGTTTTACCCAATAGATGGCGGCGTGGGAGTTTTGACTACAAGATGGCGGCAATACGCGTTTCTGAGAGTTTTAGTACCCACAAGATGGCGGCGTAGGAGATTTGCCTACAAGATGGCGGCAATGCAAAACAAACGAAACGTATACAAAAACAACGTAGAATATATATTACGTTTACAGTGTAGAATATATCTAGTGAACGTCAAGTGACCGTCATACCGTTCAATGTCTGACGTCAGACATTGAACTGTCTGACGGTCGACCGTGACGCGGTGAACATTCGATAATGCTCAACGTCACAAGACGGCGTTTCGACCAATCAGCGAAGCAGCTCGTAGTTGGTCATGCGACAATAGAAAATGACCTTCAGGGTCACTCAAGGGTACTGATATTGCTGCCATTCGATAGGACACGTGTGATTTCTTATTAGTCTTCCATTGTAGCTATATCTCTATCTTGTACTGATTATGAGATAATGACACTTATTTTCGAAAATTCTAAGGTCACGTGACCCTGAATACATTTTACACCCATATACTGCGGAATTTTAACATGCATATGGTAATACTCGTGCGATCAATCTGCATACCAAATTTTAAATGTCTATCTTCATCCGCTCAAAAGATATGACCGGGCCCCTAAAATGCAGAAATGGATCACCAAGCCCACTTGGGGGACGTGTAGTCATCAGAAGGCTAATACTTAACACGTTCAACTCGTATACAAAATTTGCAGTCTCCAGCTTTAGCCGTTCCAGAGATATCTCAGGTGTAGAATTCTAAAATGGGTGACGTGGCCCCTACCACGCCCCTTTCAGGGACGATTTATCATCGCATAGAGGCTGGGACTTCTTATGGTCAACCTGTGTACCAAACTCGATGTTTTTAACTTCATCCGCTACGAAGATATGAACGGCGATGCAATATGTAGAAATAGGGTGGTTTGGGGTCACTCAAAGTCATCAGCAATGTCAACGTTCGATAGAGCACATACGACTTCCTATTCAACTTTAACTGACACTATGTGTCTATCTTGTACCGCTTACGAGATATAGCAAAGTATCTGTCGAAAGTCACCGATTTTACCTACCCCGCCCACATTTGGCGCCCCGGTTAGGGGTCATCCCGGTCGAATTTCATGACGATGTTTGGCAACAAGAAACTAGAATCTCTGCGCTATTGCGTGACATTGTTGATGTGGTACTACATTGAGCCATTTTGGTAGAACACTGACTTGTGACAGACACAGATACAGACAGACAGACACATGAAGACAGCATATACCGCGCGATCAAAGCTCGAGCGGTAAAAACTACATCACAGTTCCGGAGACCGGAGTATTAGCCATTTGAACTCTGTAAGCGTTTTAACAAAATTATTTCATCTTATCTTAAACAGTTCCATCGACGTGATGCACGGACAGTTACAAACCTCTGTGCATGCAGGAATATTGTTGTTGATAAATCTGAAAATACTATCTTGTGCACTGGTGGACTTTGCCAATTGTTTCTTGAAGTATGGAAGGTAACGCAATGCAGGAAAAGTTACAATTGCGTGGGAAAAATTAGCAACAAAATCGCTGGCATCAGATATAAGCTGCTGGAAAGCTGGATCGGAGTGGTCGAAACGACGTCCAAACAACATGCTCATGATGACGTTGGCCACACACGGCGTGGTCAGCTGTCTCATATCAAAAGGGCGACCTTGCTGCTCTCTCACTTTCCTTACCATCTCTTCCACTTCCATCAAGATTCTCGTCTCCATTACGCGCCGACCGTATCCAAGCTGTTTCATGATGGACAGACACAGCTTGTGATGGCTCCTGAAACTCGAATCGTAATGACACATTGCAATTCCTGCAGCAAAAGAATAGCAAAAGTTACAACGATCAGCATCAGCGTACCTATTTGGAACTCTTTACCTGCACACATTCGTTCTATCGATACCCTATCCACCTTTAAACGGCACCTAAAATTCCATCTCTTCCAGTCTGCCTTTACCGTCTAGTCATCCTGTGCACGCGCCTCAGATTCGTTCTCACGATTTTTGGCGCTATATAAATTTGTATGTATGTATGTATGAACCGCACTGCTTAAATACAGGCTGACTAAGTAAAACGGGCCACGGCGTTTGACTGCCGATTTATGTCTTTAAAACTACTGAACAACCTTGCCATATTTTTTGGCACAATTCGACGCTATTTCATCTCAAACGCAAATGTTAAGCCCATTTTCAAGTAATTTATAGTACTAAGTCTAAGTGATGGCGCTTCTAGTGATAGTTAGTAACGTCGCGACTGTTAGACTACTTATTTACAGGAATATTCGGCATACTAAACAGCTCACTGTTCTGTTCACTAGTCGGAGTAGGACCAGTACAGACGAACAAGTTGCTGACGTACAGCAACAATAACAACTACTACTACTACTACTATATAGGCCTACTACTACTACTACACCCGTTTAACGCCCTCTTTTTCAGGACAATCTGGGTAAGCCGGTATCAGAAAGGAAAACCAGCCTGGGTTTAAATGAGGCAAGAGATGATGGGGTTTTTGGCTGACAGTGGCATCAGCTGGACCATGCAAACAATCTGCACCTCGCCCCAGACAGACAACCACACCAACACCTCATCACTCAATTTGTACAGGCCAGATGCTCTTCCAGACGCCCAACCAACAGTGTCAAAGCATTGAAGGCACAGCGAACGAAAGTTGTGAACATAAAAATTTTGAGACGCAGTGGACATGTCATGTAGGCCTATTGTCAATGCGACATGAGACACAGGACCTTTAGCCGGCAAGTTAGGAAAGTCTGGACGATCGGCGAAGACCAGCGACTTAACGACCAGCGCCTCATGTATTGCATTCTTGCCACATAGCAAAACAACCTGTCTGCACACATTATAACACGTTTTAAACCAGAAAGCTATCAGTCAAGGTTACACCGACTATCAATAATTTTAGCCGACAGTGGTGGCTATTATTCGCTATTATTCACAGACCCAATCACCGGTAGCCTATATGGATATTTTGGCTCGCCTGAAGTGTACTCTTCCATGCCAAATTTGACGTTTATCGGTGTATACATGTACGTGTCGCTCCTGAGAAATGAGAAACTGCAAATTTAACATTTTAAAACTAATTTTCTTTCTTTTTTGCACGCCTGCGCCTCTTTCTCTGGCCTTCTTCGTTATTTCGCCTTCTTTTTGCCTGTAAAATTATCCTCATTTTTCATTAATGTAATGTTAATGTATATATACTGAGCAAACGTGTTTGCACTGCAATTAAGACTGGCGCATATAGTTAGAACTACGTTAGACAACAAACAACTCTCTAAATACAGATATAGAACAAAACGACTGAGAATAACAAACAAACGGACAAGTTTATGACCATGGCCACTTACTTCGAACCCAGACGGAACGAGAAAATTTTCCCAAGCTTGTTTCTGGGACTGATGCAGAATTCGATAAGATCTTTTATCTTGGTCGGTAAGAAAGGGATTGAGCCGACGACAGGTAATGATGGCATGGCGGGAGGCAACTTGCGACCGTCGTCACTGCCGCTGTGTCGCCGATTGAGAAGTAAGTAAGTAGTGAGAAATATCGCTCCAAATATCAGCAACAAATCTCCATGAGATTCAGCAAGACGACTGACGATTGGCTCCATATTCAGTTGCAAGTACGTTTTAAAATTCTACACAACAACGCAAGCGCTGGATATATACAACTCTTGTCGTCCATAACTCATTCAGGGTGCGTTCACACACGATGCGGTGACGCGCGTTGCGCGCCTCAACGGTGCCGCAGCAACATAGTGTGAACGTGAACGAACCCTCACTCTTTCAATACTGGCTCAAATTTGCCTGCTTCACAGATCCTTCCTACCGTAAACTCTCTTCCTTCCTCAACTGATCCCACGGACTCTCGTCCGTTACATTTTTAGCTATATCAGAATATGTTTTCACTACGGGCGAGTCGACTCGTTGGCGAGTTACCTACCCGAATGTGGCATACGATGTACGAACGTTTTAAAATCACCAGTAGCAGCGAAAACCGGAGTAACTATACATTTGGCATACACAACACACTGCAAACTACAACCTCTTGCACCTGTGCCACTGCACACACTGGAACCGTTATACATGTAGGCTACACCAGCAGTGAGTTTCCGGCAGGGGCATGGTTCACTATGTCATGGTTCACTGCGGCTGGCTGTAGCAGCGGGCTGGTTACCGCGCGATGCTATGCATCCGCGGTACTAGCCATGGCCGTGTGTCCGTCCGTCCGTCCGTCTGTCCGTCTGACACAAGTCGGAGTTCTACTAAATCTCGAAAACGGTAGCCTACAAGATAGACGCATGGTTTCTATTAAAGTCGAATAGAAAGTCGTATGTGCTCTATCGAATGGTGACACTGCCAATGACCTTGAGTGACCCATAATTGCCACCAACTACCCCAATTTGTACATTTTGCGCCGCCATTCATAGCTTCGCAACGGGTGAACCTAGAGACTTCATATTTGGTACTTTGACTTACCATAGCAAGTCCCATCCTGCCGAAGAAAAATCTTCCCTGAAAGGGGCGTGGTCAGGGTCACGTGAGCAATTTCTACATTGTGGACTTAGAAAATTTCGCCACAGCAAGTCGTCGGTATAGAGGTGATATACACAACTCGACCGTCGTCGGTTTGTTTATATTATATTATGACACATTGCCTGCAACTAAACCTCCAACTTCATACCATCGGTTTGGTCAGGACTTAATTGTCGTATAAGTATTTTCTGCACTGTTGCGTGGTAACTGGCAAGATTACTACCGACAAGACGCATCGCGCGGTCACTCGGCGATAGCTGAGCTTCTTGTTTTTACCGCGCGATGCTATGCATCCGCGGTACTAGCC
>Ga0126328_10000330_pt1 | contig 10622 bp, 2 predicted proteins | sample InaspJWI13metaG_FD_97003 | JGI IMG/M metagenome (GOLD analysis project Ga0126328, IMG submission 97003) | Marine gutless worms symbiont microbial communities from Oahu, Hawaii - Inanidrilus sp. 1 OAHU.JWI-13 metaG | ecosystem: Host-associated > Annelida > Digestive system > Unclassified | place... | reverse complement strand
TGTAGGGGGGTGATCCCGGTCGAATTTCACGGAGATCTTTGGCTTGAGAAAACTAGAGTTCCTGGGCTATCGTGTGGTGTTGTTTGTGTGATCCTACGTTTAGCCGTTTTAGTAGAACTCCGACTTGTGATGGACAGACAGACACAGGGCCATGGCTAGTACCGTGGATGCATAGCATCGCGCGGTAAAAAGCAGTGCAATTTATGGCAATGGTTACTACGGAACACTACTAGGAAGCCTCATGCTGGAAGTCAAACCTGCTGGTCAGCGTGGCCATATGGCCACCAGAAGTGGCTGAAATGGACATGGTGCATATCGTTTCACTACCGTCGGGGCGACACTTTGTTTTGAGGTGCTTTTTTCTAACTGTTTGAAGCGGATGGTTTGCTGCAGTCTACAGTGTGTGTGTGTGTGATGCCTTGTTTGTAGGCTGCTGCCAGGTTGAGTTTCTCACAAAGCAGTCGGTTACTAGACTGCTTCCACGGGTAATTCCAGACCAGTGGAAAAACCAGCCGATGGTTCGCTGGGAGCCTTTGCCAAGTCTGCCGTCGTCGTGGCTGCCTGTTGTGTGGAAATTCTTCCGGTCGTATTACGAGTCAGATCTGTCGCCGTTTACCAGTCTGCCAGTGCTCCCACTAGATGATGATAATGATGGTGGTGATGGTGCAGGTCAGTCCACAGCAGTGGTAAGGCTAGCTAGTCTGACGCTAGACCACTGTGTGGTGATTCTACACAGTGCTGTAGGCTGCACGCTGTCCTCCGGTGTCGTGACTGCACTGCAGTTGTTGGGTGCCTGTGTCACAGATGGCCTGCCGGAGTACGTGCACTGCCATGCCGCGGTCGTAGGCAACTACGTGCGACTGCCGCTGTCGCAGGACATAGTACAAGTGATGTTCAATGCATATCAGCTACACAGTGACGCAGAGCGACAGGTGGCATTGGAGGCAGTGAGATGTGAGACCTCGGCGGCACACAAAGCCGACATCAGAGATATGATAGCACGGCTGGAGCTACACACGCTAGACACGTGCCATGTCCGATTCCTTCGCACGTTGCCCATCTTTGAGTGTCTTCGTCACAGCAGCAGCGAGGAGGCCGTCTATCGCTCAGTGCAGGAAGTGAGTCTCATTGCTCCAGTGAAACACATTTCATTTCCACTTGACACGCGTTACCTGACTGCTGCAGACGACCAGACTGCGACCAAGGCGGCTGAAATGCTCGGTGCAAGGTTCGTCAGCATTGCTTCCATGCTGAAGTCACAGCTTGCCTCAAGACCGCTGGATGAAGCCAGTGCTGACTGTCTGTCTCAGCTGGTCTTCGACAATTTTCCTTCGTACTACGCCGAAGACTCCAGCATTGTGGAGACCCTGTCCACAGTGTCGTTTGTAAGGACGGCGAGAGGGCACTTGGCTGCACCGTCAGCGTTGTTTGACCCCGAGTGTGTTGAACTTCGTCTGCTGATGCCTGACGCCGACGTGTTTCCAGCAGACAGCTACAGTGAAGTGCTGCAACATATGCGCACACTCGGCCTCAAGGCGCTAGCACACATTACTGCCGATGACCTGCTGCAGACTATGATATGCATTGAGAAGCTCGGCTCGTGTGCGGACACATTCGCCTCAGCCAGAGCCAGTTCACTGGCCGTGATCAGGTATCTGGACAGTCACTCGGAGTGTCTGTGGCATCAGGTCAACGGTCAGTCGCTACTGCAGTGGGCCGGCTGTCTCCGCTGGGTGGCTGTGGTGACAGACAGACCGGCGATGTACCCAGAGTCTCTGGCGTGGGCTGGGTCTGAGGCATTGCTGCATGTACCCACTGCAGTGACCAGTGACGGCTGGGCGCCAGTGGTAGGGTCCATCCAGCCAGTCGTCAGTTGCTCAGCGGCCGTGGCTCGTGTGTTGAGCTGGGACCAGCAGCCCACTACTGCGAGCATCGTCAGTCACCTGCGGTCGATCGTCGCTAGTTACAGGTCTGCGGAGAAGGCTCAGTACCTCGCTCTGCTGATGGGAGTCTACGAGTCACTCAGTAGATCAGCCGAGGCTGTGATGTCGCCGCTGAGTAGCGATAGTTGGGTTTGGCACGGCGACGGCTTCGTCTCTGTCCGTCAGATGCTGCTGCGACGTAGCGCCGTGGATCTGCGACCCTACGTATACATGCTGCCGGCAGAGCTCGAGTCCTACCGGCAGTTCTTTCACAGCTGCGGAGCCACCGACCACGCCACGGTGCAGACATACATCGCCGTCCTCAATGCCGTCAGTCACAAGTACGACACTGCTGCGTGTGATTCTGTGTATCCGAGTGAAGACGCAGCTGCCGACATTCAGCTGTCTATCAACATCCTCAACCAGCTGGCCGTCGAAGAGCCAGCGAACAGCGAGGACTGCGGTATAGTAATTCCAGTGCTGTGTGAGGTGGGCGACAGTGGCGTACCACCAGTGAAGCTGCTGCCTGCCGCCGAGTGTACCTACTGCGATGTGGACTGGCTGCGGCGTGGCTTCGAGTTCACGAATGATGATGAAGACGTGCATTTGGTTCACTCACAGCTGCCAGTGGCTACAGCAGCGGCGCTCGGCGTGCCTACACTGATGAGTCGCATGCTGCAAGCCGAGGAGTTGACTGTGACCAGCTTCGGACAGGCGGAACCACTCACCGACAGGCTGCGCAAGCTGCTGCAGGACTACAGCGACGGACTGGCGATTCCCAAGGAGATAATTCAGAACGCCGACGACGCCGGCGCCAGCGAGGTCCGCTTTATGTACGACGAGCGCGCAAACGAAGACGCGATGAAGTATCTTATTGATGAAGGTATGCGCTGTTGTCAGGGACCGGCCTTGTGGGCGTACAACGACGCCGTGTTTACGGACCGTGATTTTGAGAGTATTGTGCGGCTCGGCGGCGCAACGAAGGAGTCAGAACCGGACAAGATTGGCAAGTTCGGCCTCGGTTTTAACGCCGTGTACAACGTCACGGACGTGCCGAGTTTCGTGACGCGCAACGTGCTGGTGATTTTTGACCCGCACAGAACACACTTGGGCCACGGAATCAAAGACTGCAGCCGGCCTGGCATTAAAATCAACCTCGACAGAAACCGCATGCTGCTGCGTCGACTTCCGGACCAGTTTCATCCGTACAACGGCGTGTTTGGTTGCCGGTTGAACTGTGATGACGGTGAACCGGTCTACTTTGACGGCACGCTGTTTCGTCTGCCACTGCGGACGGAGGAGCAAGCGTGTCACAGTGAGATTTCTCGGCGGCACTATAACCGCGCTGAAGTCAGCGGTCTGGTTCAGCTGACTGCGAAGACCGCTCATCACCTGCTGACGTTCACTCAGAACGTTCGCCGTCTGTCGTTCTACCACGTCGCTGCCGGTGGTGACCCGACTCAGCCCGCACTGCTGCTCGATGTCAGCAAAGATCTCGTCCAGATAGTGAGAGAACTGCAACTGGCCAACAACGACCAGAGATTGAAGACATTGGCAAAAGGCACGTCATCAGACGAGCATGCCCGAGCCTTGTCAGTCAACAGCGGAATTCTACACGCCGCTGCAAACTACATGAGTTCTCTTTCTGCCAGTAAGAAGGCCACAGCGGAGCCGCCACGGTCCAGTGTGGTGTTGAAAATGACTGTGAACAGTGTAAGAGTGAAGGGTTTACAGCTGGAGGTAGGTGGAGTGACCGAGACCTACTGGCTCGTCAGTTCAGTTGTTGGCTGTCAGCGGTCGTTGGAGATAGCGCGGCAGATGAGGCAGGGCTTCGTACCGGCTGGCTCAGTGGCGTGCCCACTAAGGAAGTCAGGTGATGCAGACGGCAGGTTTCTGCCGACGACGCTGGGCCTGGGTCCGCGCAGCCGTGGCCGCGCCTACTGCTACCTGCCGCTGCCGGTCGTGACGGGGCTGCCGGTGCACGTTAATGGCGTGTTTGCACTGCACTCGGACCGACGCCAGTTGAGCCGCGTGACCGAGGACGATAAGACCAGCAGCTCGCCGCGTGTCGACTGGAACAATGCCCTACTGGAGGACGCTGTCGCCGGAGCGTACCTCCAACTGCTGTCGGACTTGGTGGCCGTCATCGGCTCGCCAGACAAGGACATCAGCCTGCAGGACTTGTGGCCAGTCCGCAGCCTCGTGGAGCCGAGTTTCAGTCCTCTCGTCAGCCGGTTCTATCAGTGCGTCGTCGCTCAGAAGTACATTCCGCTGCTGTGTCGTCGTGGCGTCGGCGTCGAGTTTGAGCACGTCGTTTTCCTCGATAGATCGCTGGCGAGCGTGCCGACTGTCGGCCCACTTGCGTTCAGAGTTCTTTCCACGTGCTGTGCCGGTAAAGCCGTCAGCGTCATCTCCGACGCCGTCTATCAGTCGTTCGTTGGTCTTGGTCTAGAAGGTACCGTCGATGGAAAACTGTTTCAGAAAAAGAAATTTTACAAGGAGGTTTTCTTTCCAAAGATAGATCAGTTTCCAGCAGCTGTTCGTGATCCTCTGGTGTTGTACGCTCTTGATCAGTCGTGGTCGGAAGCTCTGATCAAGGAACATCCATGCATACCTTCCTCTCCTGACGGCAGCGTGCTTCGCAGACCGTGTGACCTGGTCCGCCCAGGCTCAAAAGTTGCTTGTTTGTACAGTGCGGAGGACGGTCGATTTCCTCACGGCGCGGAGTTCCTGCAGCCGCGAGTGCTGTCTGGGCTGGAGCGAGTGGGTCTGGTGGTGAATGAGCTTGGCTGGCATGATGTGCTGGAGAGATGTGCCAGCCTGGAGGCGGTGTGGACCGGTGATCGACTGCTGGCGGGAGCTCGACAGCGTGCCCTTCTGCTGTTCATCGACCAGCTGCTACTAGGCGCTGCGTCAGAGTCGGTGCAGGACGGTGTCCGGGAGACCCTGCGGAATGTACGACTGCTGTGCATACGGGCCAAGCCGGTCGATTATCCACTGCGCTGGGCGGGCGACGAGCACGCCGATGAACTGATGCCTGCCTCGGACCTGTTCACTGCCGACTGCCAGTACCTCGTCTCGGCGACCTGCTGCATCGTCGACGATTCGGCGTTGTCGACACAGGTGTGCAGATTCCTGCAGCTTGGCGAGAACGTGGCGAGCGTGCAGCATGTGATGACTCAGCTGGAGCACGTGCTGAATGCTGACATACAGCAGCTGAGCTCGGCTGAGTGTGAAGAGCTGAGGCGCTGTTTGCTCGCCGTCTACGGCTACCTCGAAGAACAGTGCCAAACCGACGAGTCTACATTTCAGCTGGTGCGAGATATTCTTGCCAGTCGACCTTGCATTCTGCTGGATCGAGAACTAGTTACTCCGAACGTGGTTGCCACCAACGTTCCTTGCAGCTGTGCACCTTACCTCTATGCCTTACCCGCCGAATTAGCGAGCAGGTATCCGGTCCTGATGAACGCAGTTGGCGTGAGGTCGACGTTTGATGTCGGTGATTACATGGCAGCTCTGGGGCAGCTGAGCACGGCGAGTGACGGGAAGCCACTGGCGCCGGGTGAACTGGACGTGGCGGTGAAGCTAGTAGCACAGCTCAACAGCACGATGAAGCAGTCCGGCGTGACGGCTGAGCAGGTGGAAAGTGGCCACGCGGCGGGTCCGATCATGGTACCGAACGCGCACGGCAGCATGTGCGCGGCGTCGTCGCTGTGCTACAACGACTGCGCGTGGCTGACTACCGACGCGTCACTGGCCAGCTTCGCTCACTCCGACATCACCTACCGGCAGTCGTCGTGCCTCGGCGTGCGGACCAAACGCGAGGAGGCGCTGCGTCGCTACTCGCGCGGCATTCCGTTCGGCCAGAAAGAACGCCTGACGAACAGCGTGCGCCGTCTGCTCGACAGCTATCCGTTCGACCACGAGCTGCTGAAAGAGCTGATTCAGAACGCCGACGACGCCGGCGCGTCTCGCGTCCACTTCGTCGTCGACAGGCGGCGGCACGCGGACCAGCGCGTGTTCGAGTCGAGCTGGCGAGCGCTGCAGGGCCCGGCGCTGTGCGTCTTCAACGACCGGCCGTTCGGCGACGCCGATATCGACGGCATTCAGCGATTCGGCGAAGGCAGCAAGACGTCGGACCCGGCCGCGACGGGCCAGTACGGAGTTGGCTTCAGCTCGGTCTACCACCTCACCGACGCCCCGCTACTGCTCGCGTCCAGTGCAGATGCCGGCGGCAGCAAGATGCTGTGTGTCTTCGACCCGATGTGCCGGTATGTCCCCGGCGCCACGCCCGCTGAACCCGGCATGCGCTACGATGACGTCGATGCCCTCCGCAAAGCGTTTCCCGACGTCTTCGCGTGCTTCTTGGAGGACCAGTTTCCCGATAACGGAACAATGTTTCGTTTTCCGTTTCGCGGTCCGGAAATGGCCGAGAAATCTGCCATATCGAAGAAAGTGATTACACCGGATCATGTATTGGTTCTGCTTGACAAGCTGAAGGAGGAGCTGTTTGAGATTCTGCTCTTCACGAATTATCTACAACAGATCAGCATATCAGAGGTCGACGTCAGTACGGGAAGTCTGACAAATACGTACACGTGCAGAGGCGTGCTGAGCAGCGATGACGACCGCGCAAGAAACTGTCTTGCAGTTGCCAAGCGCAAGATGGCTGACGTGGTAAAAATGGACTCGTTAGTTGCACTGTCTGCCGGACCGGCACAGTGCACGCTGCTGACGCTCTCACTCACCGACAGTCGTGGTTGCCAGGAGAAGTGGATCGTCGCTCATCGGCTTGGCTTTGACGCCGACTTCCGATGTCCGCCGGACGTGGAGAGTGCGTTCAGCGAGGGTGATCTGGCACTGCTGCCACACGGCAGCGTGGCGTGCCTCGTGGAACGTCGCCTGCACGGTCGTGTGGACAGTTCCAGCTCGCGCCCCGGCCGCGCGTTCTGCTTCCTGCCGCTGCCCGCCGAGACCGGCCTGCCCGTTCACGTGAACGGCCACTTTGCGCTGGGCTACGAGAACCGGCGCCATCTGTGGACGAACGCCGACAAGGCGGGCGGCTTTAAGCGGCAGTGGAATGACCTGCTGTGTTCTGAAGCGATCGCCGCGGCGTACACAGACTTGCTGACGGCTCTGCGCCTGCAGCTGCTTAACGTGACCTCCGTCAGTGACAACGTGATGCTCGTGACGTGCTCGCGACCCATGCTCGACAACGCACTGCATGCGTACATGTCGTTCTTTCCGACATACAGCGATGCCCAGCCGCAGTGGTCCGTCCTCACGACGTCCGTCTATCAGTACATCGAACAGAACTCGCTGCCGCTGCTGGCGTCCGTCTGTGAACAGGGAGTGGTGCAGACTGATGCCGCTGCTTCCGCGCAGACTTCAGAACTCATCCGGTGGCAGATTTCGTGGCTGCCGCCCCGACGCCACGGGACGTGTCGAGTGTTCTTCCGTAAGTCGGAAGCGCAGCCGTCGCAGGAGCCCGCATCGCAAGCGTCGTTGATTGGCAAATTCAGAGGATGGTTGGTCGGTTTGTCGTCTGGCCCGGCAGCGCACGAGAAATCCACCGAGGAGATTCTGTCGGACGTCCTGCTTCGGTGCGGCTTGAAGCTGGTGGAGTCAACCGCCGAGTTGTATGATAACTTTCGTCGTGCGGGCGTCGACGTTGACTACATGACTCCGGAAAGCGTGCTGGCGTTTTTTGAGTCGTACAGAGACAAGAGTTCCGCGGGTGTTCTGAGTGATTTGCCGCGGAAGATCGAGGACACGCCGTTTCGCGACGAGAAGACTCTGTCGCTTGTGGTCAAGTACATTTCTTCAGCGGACAACTTTGATCAGCGGCTGAATGGCTTGCCTCTGCTGTTAAGAGCCGACAACATGCTCGACTATTTTTCCAGCGATATTCCCATCTATTCGTCGGAGTTCTGCAGTTTGGCTCCCAGCAATGAAAGCCTGTTCATGAAACACTCGTACGCAAGTGCGGTGAATGTTACCTCGGAGTGCGGCGTTTTCCGAGAGTTCGGGATCGCGGAGATGGCCGACTTGCTGCCTTCCTGTCTGCCTGCCGAGAAGTATTGTTCCGAGGAAGGGCGTGTCGTGTGGAACGGGCACAGTGCGGGTGGTATGCCGACCTTAAAGTGGATACGCAGGCTGTGGGAGTTTTTATATTCACTTGTTAATCGCCAGCCTGATCTTGATGCAGACGAGCGTTGTGCGTTTGCCGAGTCGTTAATTCAGCCAGTGCACAACTGGTGCGTTATGCCTGTGCGTTCTCACGCGAAGTATCACCTGTACTCACCTGCAGCAGCCAGTACCGGCGTGGTTGACCTTTCCTCGTCTGACAGCCTGCAGGGAATTGGCGCAGTCGTAAAACGCCTGCAGTTTCCAGAGCTCGACCTCACCGCCATGCATAAGAACATATTCCATGAACCCGATCCAATACGGCGCCTTGTTGTGAACCTGAAGAAGCCGTACGAACTGCTTCTTCTGTTGCATGGACGATTAACTACTCATGATTCCTGCAAAGACAAAGCCAGTTTTTCGGAAGCAGAGTGCCGCACTGTGTTGACGTATTTTACCGAGAATGTCGATAAACTCTCAAGTCATGACGACGCTGCTCGGAAGCTTGGAGACCTTCCCGTATTTACCACGATCTGTGGAGACATAATTCAGTTGAGTGGATGCCTTGTGTACACTCTTCCCGCCAAAATCCCCACGAACGGCATTGACGTCTGGCAGAGTCGTTCGGGAACAGTTTTCCTTGCCCGCGAGGATGACTTCTGTGCACTCTACGACTTTCTCGGCTGTGCGTCGGTGGGTTCGCTGGAAGTCTACTGTCAGTTTATCTTTCAGCACTTCGAGTACTTCTGCTACGAAGACCGGCTCGCCCATTTGCATCACGTCTACGCCAACTATTTGCAGGCCGACCGTGGAAACATTACGGCTGAGGAACGTCGAGGTCTCGTGGATGCACTGCAGGGTCTGGCGTTCCTTGAGGATGAGAACGGCGAACTGCAACGAGCTGACTACTTCTACGACCCAAACAACGTCGTCTTTCAGGTCGGAGATATAAAATCGTTTTTACTTTTTTTATTCTTATGACAGTTTTTTTTACTTTTTAAATGTTTGTTTTATTTTTTAACTTTTTTATTATAAAAAGCGTTAGTACAAATGTAACTCAGAATAGTATTTTAATGACATTTAGCATCGTTTGCTGCGTTATTTAAAACAGATTGGCAATGCAACATCGCAGAGTAATAATACAGGAAGCACAGACATATATTATAAGCTTACAGTATGCATAGTATCCTTCAGTGCTGTGACATAGTTGGGCGTCAGGAAGAGCATCCGGCCTGTAAGAATTGAGTGATGAGGTGTTGATATGCTTATCTGTTTGGAGCGAGGTGCAGATTTTTTGCATATGGTCCAGCTGATGCCACCCCAAAACCCCATAATCTCTAGCCTCATTTAAATCCAGGCTTGCTTTACCTTTTTGATATAGGCTTACCCAGGTTGTTCTGGTAAAGAGACCGTTAAACGGGTGTATAATAGTAGTAGTAGTAGTACTGGAATACAGTACGCAAAAAGTTACATTATATTACACTGACAGATGATGAATACTTTTGTCACGGTATTAAACGTTTTTTAGTTTTCTACGTTTTAAAACTGTTTTTAATTTTTAAAAATTTCTCCAACGTTTTTTGTATATGTGTTTCAGGTGATGCAGCCGGCCAGTCGCACTGCTCCGCGCACCTGCAGCCGCCTGTTCAAGGAGTCGGAATGGTTTGAGTTTCTGTCTCTGCTCGGTCTGGTCTGCAGCGTCGACTGCGATCAGTTCGTGGAGTTCGTGCGCTCAGTGGCGGCCGAAGGTCAGACCGCCAGTGCGCTCACCAAGTCCAAAGTGCTCGTCGGTCATCTGTTGTCGTCGCCCGAGCTGCTCGCTCTGGATGCAGTCTCGAGCGTGGCGTTCATTCAGCCTGAGAGAGTGTCGCCGGCGCTCAGCGCCATCTGTCCGCAGCATGGCGACCTCGACGGCAGTCTCGCCCTGATGGCGTTCCGTGACGCCGTGCCGAGCCGCCACGAGAAGCTCTGCTGGACCACGGCCAGCCTGCTGCCGGCGTGGGCCGACCCAGCGCGGCCGAGCTCGTCGGGGGCCGCGCAGCTGGATGAGGACTGGGTAACGACGAGGCTGGGCGTGCAGCGGCAGCCGAGCGTCACGACGGTCGTGCGACATCTCGAGACTGTCTGCGATGCCGGACGACTGCTCTCCGCGCCTGCGTCAGTCAAGGTCTGTCTTAAGGCTGGTTCACAGCAGGTCAACTGAACTGAACTGAACTCCAGTTGGCGAACTGCCGCCAGTCAACTTCGTGACGCTGACGCGCCTGGACGAACACGTCATGTAACTGGGTCAACTTGTTGCAGGTCACTTCAGTTCAGTTCAGTTCAGTTCAGTTCATCTGTTGTGAACTGAACTCCCCTTATTTGCTAATTTGGATTCACTAAAAGACCGCAGACTCAATCTCAGCCAACTTTTTTGTAGAAACTATTTTCCAGTAACAGCTGCCTGCATTTTTGGGCGGCAGGAAGGGCATTCGGCCTGTAAAAAACTGAGTGGTGGGGTGCTGGCGTGGTTATCTGTCTGGAGCGAGGTGCAGACTTGCATATGGCCCAGCTGATGCCACTGCCACTCACTGT
>Ga0126328_10000329_pt1 | contig 10625 bp, 7 predicted proteins | sample InaspJWI13metaG_FD_97003 | JGI IMG/M metagenome (GOLD analysis project Ga0126328, IMG submission 97003) | Marine gutless worms symbiont microbial communities from Oahu, Hawaii - Inanidrilus sp. 1 OAHU.JWI-13 metaG | ecosystem: Host-associated > Annelida > Digestive system > Unclassified | place... | reverse complement strand
GGCCTGGGTTCAAATCGCAGCCGCGACGCTGTCAGGTAACAGTCTTAGGCAAACTGTTCACACCCATCGTGCCTCTGTTCACCAAGCAGCGAAATTGGTAGCAGCCCTCTTAAGGGTTGCGGGAGTAACTGCAGGCCTGGCGGAAAGTAATGGCAGCCTACCGCCGGGTTTATGACACACGTCACCTACAGGCTGACTGCCAAGAACCGGGATCAGTTCCGGAACCCTACGCTCGGTAATCGAGTATGGGCTACGTTTACCTTTTTTATTGCAGATGTGCAGGCGGCTAAAATAAAAATAAAACAAAATGAATGTGAAATAAAACAGATGGTCCTTGTAACATTTATTCTGTTTTATTTGAGACATGCGGACGTCCGCGCGTCTGAAATAAAGTACCATTTGACAGCATTGAACAAAACCACGAGCATACCGCTGCGTATTGTACAACAAAACCGCGGTATTGTACAATATCGCGGTGTTACGTTATCGACGAGTTCGTTTCTTTACTGGGAGTTCGCCATGGGTAGCTTGGAACATAATACCGGTCGCATTGAAAGAGACATCCAATTAGCCGCAACGCATTGACCAAGTCATCCGCTTCAATGGGCCATAGCCCCTGCAGGTGATACAAGTCCTATATACTACACCGTGCTGGTTTATAGGAGTCCACACACGAGCCCAATATTCTCTGTGACTCTATTTTCAACGGGAGAAGGTTACACCATAGCTGTTTTTATTGGTATCAGCAACCTTGACTCCATTCCAACGCTAAGATACCCATATGACGTAATCCTTATTTCTTGTCGTTTTTAGTTTGGACAAAATTTAGTTATAATATTAAACTTTACTTTGAGACAAAATTTGTTTTTTTTCAAGTACAATCCACAAATTTCAGACTTTGCACGTAAGTTTCACATACAGTGATGATAAGTTGAAGAAAAGTCAAGTTTGCCTGAATTTTCCATTTTTCACTTAGGCCCACTCGAATTTTCCATTTTCAATCTCATCTTCTATCCTAGCCAGAGATGCAAAAACGTTGGAAAAAAATTTAAAAAGTTAAAAACGTTAAAAACGTTTTTAACCGCTAAAAACGTTAAAATAAAAAACCGTTTAAAGACGTGATAAAAAACGTCCATCATGCATCAGTGTAGGCCTAAAATAACGCAACTTTCTGCCACGTTAATGCTTCATTCCATGTACCATGTTGTATTGCCTATCTAATTCAACTAACGCAGCAAACGATGCTAAATGTCATTAAAACACTATTTTCAGCTACGTTTTCACTAACGTTTTTATACCAAAAACGTTCAAAACATAAAAAACAAACATTTAGGAACGTTAAGAACGTAACAAGAATAAACAACGTAAGAAAACTCATCCGTGAACCGTCTCCGGTGATGGATAATGCCGCGGGAAGCATTCGCAAAGGAACAACTTACGTTTGTCGTAGCGCAGCGTGGCAGTTTCCGTTGATTGCTGATGGTGTCGGAGTCTTCAATGCGACTTTAAAGGTGTCGATCAACTGAAGAGCGCGGATGTGATGTCGATGCCGTGAATGGTGAACAGGTCGCTCGACGCGTCGACTTTATTCCGCAGCGATCGCGCGTTGAAAGTCGCGAACTTGAGCTGCGGTAGTGGTAGGCCGACGTGACGCTGTCGAGCTGCTGGCAGCGGTCTAGTTGACTGCCTACGTAGGTTCACGTCGGCGTCTTCGGAGTGCTTCTACGTCGACGCTGGTCATACCGTCCACACAACGCACCACGATTGCGGCACATAAAACAATCATCATTTTGCCTGTAACTTCGCCAAATGTTCACCAATTTTAAAAATTCTTTCACCAGCAGATTGAGTGATAAATATGTTGTACAGTAACTCACCATTCCTTGAATGCTATACTACATTGTGTTTTATCATTAACTACAGTACAATACATATTTCAGATTGACGCCATTTTTCTGACATTCATATTTCAAAAGGTAGTGTAGCGACATGTTTAAACACGAGTTTGTTGGAAATTTACTGCCGAGTCCGTCAGCGAAAAAAAGTATAAAAACTGGTTAATATTTGTTAATGTTATGAGTAACAGTTTGGTGTCTTGTTTTTTGACTCACAGTGTAGTTACTGCATATTCTATAACTGTAGAAAACACAGGATAGGCAGATTTGCGGGCTGATTGCGCTGCAGGTTTCGACGAGTACTTCACAAGCCTGACGCCGCTCACCTACACTCGTAATCCTTGGTTTGTCGAGTTCTGGGAGAAGTTCTTCGAATGCAAGTATGTCGGCAACCAGGCGGTGAAATTACGGCACGTCAAAACATGCACAGGTCTGCCGCCCGTTAAAGTGCTATAAACGTCTACATTGGAGCTGAAAAAACCTAGATTTTAAAGAATTTTTAGGCTTTTAATTTTTAGTTTTAAAAAGGTTTTTAAGGTTTTTTAATTTTGTATTTTGTAAAGCGCTTTTATATGTAGCCTATCTAAGGGGCAGACAGTATGTTAGAAATCCACATGTGGCATTAACTACAAATTGCTGATTTACTTGCTTAAAAAACTTTAACTAACAGGCCTCTGAGATAAAAGAAAATTGTGAAAATTTAAAAACCTAAATTTTGGACTTTTCCAGATTTTAGGTTTTTAAAAAGTAAAACATAAAAAACTACTTTTGCCAGCCCTGCTGTACATCATATTCACAACGGCATTGTAGGAAATCTTACTCAATGGCACCACTATCAATGACGGTGACAAAGTCCCAGAGAGAAGTACCCTAATTTTTTTAGATAACCATATTTCCTTACAGCACAGTGTGGGATAGGTGGAAGGAAGCCTCCGTGCCAAAAACCAGCTCGATTCTTCCAGTCGTTTAGATACAAGACCGACTTGTGACAGACGGACGGACAGACGGACAGACGGACACGCGACGACAGCATATATCACTCTAGCAGAGCGTCATGCGGTAAAAACTGGCGATTTGCTGGAACATTTTACTGAGACGCAGTGCTGCCGGAAATGTTTGTGCATTCGCGGTTGGAATAGTGCACTGGCGGAGTGATACATCATTCGACCGTCGCAGGTTTATGGCACCGTCTGTCTGTCTACTCCCGTCTACTCTCGCTTACGACAGCTCGACCGTGACGTGGATTATGTCGCACGCTCCGTCTGAGACAATTGAACCCATTATTATGTGCTCGCCACAGACGTGAGGGGCATTGAGAGAAGTCGCTCTCCGTCCTCTCCTTCTGTCAATCTTTCTGTCTGTTCCGCACCCTTAGCTGAAAACGGTGCATTTCGAGACACGGCTACTAGGCTATGCATACGCTGACACTGACGTAATTTCGTTCCATATCTATTCCAGCTGTTTCTCGCCGCCATCTTGTCGGTAACACTCTGAGAAATGTTTGTTACTCTGATGCAGTGGCGTAACTATAATTTTTGCCCCCCCCCCGCAAACATTTGCTTGATACATAATTCGGTTCACTTTGGGCCCCCTTTACCGTTTTGGGCCCCTGCCCCCCGGCATTGCCCGGGCTGCTGATGGCTAGTTACGCCACTGATCTGATGTCACTTAAATACGCTTTGTCGGTAGGTTAACGATGTGCGAAGTTGACGGGCGAAGATTTACCATATTATTCGAATGAAATTTAACCAGTTAGTGTAAGAAAATGTCCGCAATAACATTAACCTACTGACAAAGCGTATTTAAGTGACATCAAAGTAACAAACATTTCTCAGAGTGTTACCCACATGATGGCGGCGAGAAATTACATCACTGTCATCCTATGTATATGCGTTAAAGTTGAGTTTTAGTGGCTCTGCCAACGTTCATTTACTAAAGCTTGTTTATAAAAGTTTGGGAGGAAAACCGACCTGGAACATACGGTTGTTCGACAATCTTCAAGTTTCTGTGGTAAAGAAAACGTAACCGCTTGATAACGTCAGGTTTGAACGGCTTATACGAGCTGGAAAAGCAACGTATGTTGTTATCTACTGATGTTGTAGGCTGCGTGCAGATAGCCTAATTGTTTATGCATGTTTTGTGTCGTCCGCCTCAAATAAATTGGATCGATATGTATTCTTCTGTTAGAGACGTTGCCAAATATTGATTGATGAGTCGATTAGATGATATATTGATTTGTTCGATTATTAATTCATTTCAAAGATGGTGCATTTGAGTCACAATCCTTACGTTGTCTTACACTAGGCCTAACAGTAGCAACCACAGATTGCAGTTAGGCCTATACGTGATATAACTGGTTGATTAAACAGGAAAGTGTTAGTATTACGATTGTCAAACCGGTTGTACAACCCAATGGACAACTGGTTGTTTCGTGCATACAAGCATTTTCTTGTTGGACCAGCCGTTTGTCAAACCTTCAAACCTGCTGAATGAAATAAACAGATTCTGTTACGGGTGTAGTACCTTCCAACCGGTTGTCCAACCAGTTGTACAATAGGTAGGAGAATCAGTTGTGGGTCGTGTACGCACTTGAAGCACGCCACCATCAGGCATAAAACGCACGCGAGATTGCAGACATTGCATGCATTAACAGTGACTTGAAACTTATAAATAAAACACAGGTAGAACAGCAGATTCATCAGCAGTTGCTAATGCATAGTTGTTACTCTGTGCAACTTCAGAATATTATAGCGACATAATTCCAAGGTCTATCCCAGTGGCACGGCATCATTAGACATGATTAATTATTGCTTACGACAGATCTAGGCTGTTCTCTCGTATGTGCAGTAAGCATTCGTAGACCTACTTTGCAGTTATACGAGGCACAACCAGAGAAGGACATGGGTTGGGTTAAATCAGACGGATTAGCAAGCGTCGTTGCTGTTTAGCAGTCGAACGATGATTTAAGGAAACTTTCAAGCAGATTATTTTTTCTGCAATACAGTAGCGGACTATAATGATAACTTTGATGTCGTAATTCAGTTTTCCAAGAGTCGTATCATATCGCTTTGACACGGAAGCATAAATTAATATAGGAAACGGCTGAGTTGATCTACATGATACGTAGTGGGTCTGTTTGCTTTGAGTCGGGTCGGATTGGGTTGTAATAAGTTCAAGTTGAGCCATGCATGAAATTTGCGTCCGCTCGCCTGCGTGAGATCAGCACAGAAGTATAACGATCAAAAATGGAAATCTTCAGCAATCAATCGTCGCAAGATGAATTGGTATACTACATGTGCATGCAGAACATTTGTTATTTGAAATTTATCGTCCCACCTGCCGTATGCAGTACCGATGTGCAGTAGGCCCTATGCACGTCTGACCTTTACATTAAGGCTGTGCCGATCAACCCTTTTTACAGACCGAATGCAATATTGAGTATTCCGTCGAGTACTTGATAGGGAGGGTTTGTCTGTTATTATGGTCATGTTTTGTACAGAAAGTGCAGTTGTAGTCTTTCTTTCTTTAGGCCTACTATGTTTTAGATTAGTTTTAGTTTAATCATTTTGTTGTTTTATGTGTTCATTGTATATTTGTACCCATGTGCTGCACACTGTGCGTATTCAATAAATAAATAAATAAATAAATAAATAGGTACCGGAAGTACTTAAACATTAAGTAAACGTTGGTGCAAATGTCTATTTTCAATAATTGCAATTTGCTAGTACATGCGTGACCTGCTTTTTACACGACGTCATAAGGATTACTTTGTCTATTTTTGGACTCGCAGATATAGGCTTGATATCGATGTTATGGCCAATATCACTCACAGTCTCTTGTCCTTTTATGCATCAATTAAATATAATTTAAATTTTTAAAAATAATTATTTACTTTGACACACACAAAAGAAGTTTCCTTCTTTCCTTTTGATTGTGGTAATTATTGATACTGTGTTACGAAATTTTTAACAGATTTTAAGATAAGTATTTATTTATTTTGAAGATAGTCCAGTAATGGAGCTGAAGTAAAAGACAAATAGAACTTGAGCTTTCTGGGCTCGAACGGGTCAAGTACTCGGCAGAGTGCTGCGACAGACACCCCCACCGACACAACAACCACGCTACATTTCCGATACTTCTGAGCATATCCGTTTTTACTTTTAGTTTTTCTGTTTTTCCACTTTTTAGTTGTTGGTTTCGTGCGGTAGATTAAGCTGACTCAACTCATATCAGTTTTTGATTGTACGTTAAAATAGCATCTCGTATCGTACCAAACATTATTTTTAGTTAAACTTCGAGCTAGTAACTGTTTTAAAATTAGCAAAACTACATGTGTGGTTTAGTTTAGTTTAGCAATATTCCTGACAAGCGGTCCACTCAACAGACATGGAGACCGTGGAGGTTCCAGCTTCTCAATTCGGAGAGCCAATCCTATGGTGGCCCACAAGTACCAACCTTCGTCCAAAGACCAGGCGCACCGACATCACAACCACACCACAACCACACCATACTACCTTTCTCGTGGTCACACCACACTAGTAGGCCTATGGTGTGGTTGTTGTGTGGTTGTAGTGTGATTGTGGTATGCCTGGTCTTTGGACTTAGGTTTAACGACATTTGAATTGTTCAATGTAAATCTAAAATTTATGTTTAAAATTTAAAAAATAACTAAATTTTAAAATGTTATGTATTCGTCTTGCCGAGAGGCCAGTGGGGGCGCGAGTGAGTGAGTGAGCGGGGTTGCTGTCCTGTCGTGACTGACGTAAGGTATAGGTCTATAGTTGATGAGAGGTGTTGGTCTATGTCAGGTCGTGAGCGGATCTCGGCGCCGGAGTACAAGCAGGAAGGAGTGGTTCCGTTTGTCATCAACGCCGTCTACGCGATGGCTCACGCGCTGCACGACATGATCAACGACCTGTGTCATGGACAACACACCTGCTCACAAGTCAACCCACCTGTCGTGGTCGACACACCTGCTCACAAGTCAACCCACCCGACGGCACAGCTCTGCTGCACTACATCCGCAACGCATCCTTTATCGGTCTGTCGTCAACACCGACCTACTTACTTTCTTACGTCATGTGTCCTGCGGCTGCAGCCCTCTCGCGAGTGACTGATGTGCGCTCGCCGACCGCTTCCTTTTATGGGGCTCTAGCCGGCTCATGGCGCCAAACCTGCGTCCGACCAGAATTCACGTTCGTACTAGGCACATCCATCAGATGTCGATTGACTCATGTCGCTCGAAATTGTGCCGTTTGAATTGTACCGTTTAGCTGCACGCTACGAACAAACAAAAAGCATCCGTCGAAATTGCCTCAAATACCCTGCAAATCCTCCCCTGTACGTTGAAATTTGGAAACATTTTACCGGTATACGCACCGGAGCACCAAGTCCGCTGTTTCAAAAACGGTCGAAGTCTGCAACGGATGATTGGTCAAAATGGCGCGCTGTTTCGATGAAAGAAAAAAAACAACGCGTTTTCGACCACTTTTTGGTGCCATGTGGCGGAATTCATGGGGCGATTGCTGCGATTTCCCCCCAATTTTGGTGATGTTTCTTTGTGGTTCCCAATATTTTGCATTTCGTCCAACTTCGTTTGAAGTTTGGAGGACACATAATCGAAACGACCTTTCAAAGTGATTGCAATATAGACGCTTCGATCTTATGACTGATTCAGAGGTTGCTTTGTTGGCAGGTTCGACCGGTCAACTGGTGGAGTTTAAGGCAAATGGAGACGCAAAGGGACGGTACACCATCTACCAGTTTCAGCGAACAAACGGAACCAACACGTACAAATATGTACCGATCGGCAGCTGGACGGATCGGTACGACTTCATTTCAGCTAGTCAACCATGTTGACTTCTCCTTACAAATACACGACAGACAATAATTGGTGCAAAAGTTACTGCTGTGTAACGAAGGTCACGAAGGTGCGCGAAGTATATTGCGATCAGCGTGTCCGTGTCTGTCTCTCTGTCTCTGTCGGTTTGCCTGTATGTCTGTCTGTCCGCTCGTATCTCGAAAACTACATGTACAAACTTTACCATTTTTCTGTGCTGAGTCTTACGTAACAGTCGTTGATGCTTGCACTGTTAATGCATTTAAAAGCACGCTTAAATAAGTTTTGGCAGCACCAGTTAGTGAAGTTTGATTTTAGAGCCGATGTGACGGGTACCGGAAACCGATCAGAAGAAGTCATAAAGTGATATTGTTCGTTTATGATAGTATATAACGATGATGCGGACTTAGAGGTGTCAGACACCTGCGTCCGTAATTCTCTGTTGAGTTGAGTTGAGTACTTCCGGTTTTGTGGATGATGTCTCATGTTTACACGCAATGGCCTGGCACAGGTCTTTTTCTCAACGTGGCTTACCAGAATCAGCACGTGGGCCGATTCTGATGTCGCCTTGTTTTAATACAATTTTAGGGGCCTATAGTGTTTTGTTATTGTAGATGATTCATGCAGTGTCCTATTTCCAGTTAATTTTTACACTTAATACTGTCCACAGCATCTCCTTGTCGCATTGCTGTTAGATACTAGAGATTAGGTCACCTATTGCTTAACGCAGATAGACATTTTTCTCAAAATTTCAACGAAAAATTACTTCAGGAACGTGCTTTACAAGTCGGATTTGCTTATTTTTGCGTCTAATTTTTCCTGAGGCAACCGATAATTTTTTATCGCAAAGATTGCTTCTGCCAGAGAGGAAAGTATATAGTAGAATTGAAGAAGCAAAAACGACACTGCACTTACTTACTTATTACCGACCGCCCTCTGTTTCCATCCTATCGTTTGAGCCAATTACTGACCATTTTTATTTTTTTTCATGTGTATGGAATTGAAAGTCAGAGTCACAGCTCAAGGTCACAGGTCAGTGCAAAATGCGTGTGCAACACAAGTATTTACCACGGCGTCCTACGTTTACGGTTATCATTTACGGTTATTAGGTTGACGCCATCAGCTGCGAGCTAGCGCGGCGAGGCGTGCGGCGTGGTGCAGCCGAGGCCAACGGCAGTGGCGGACCCCAGTGCATGTGGGCGTGGTAACACGACCTGTCTGACCTCTCTCTCCGATCACTGACAATCTTTGTAGTTCTATAACAGCAGTTGTTTTGGGGCTGGCTCGTTAGCCAAGTGGTTAGCGTGCTGGACTCAGGCGCAGTAGGGCCCGGGTTCAAATCGCAGCCGCGACGCTGTCGGGTAACAGTCTAAGGCAAACTGTTCACACCCGTTCTGCCTCTGTTCACCAAGCAGCGAAATTTGTAACAGCCCTCTTAAGGGTCGCGAGGGTAAAAACGACATCGAAATAACTTAAGTCACACACATAATAATAACATGAAATAGGCTGCCGCGCCAGGGGGGATGACTAGTCACCCTAGTCATCTTCCCTAGATCCGCCCCTGTAATGGCAGCCTACCGTCGGGTTTATGACTCACGTCACCTGCAGGCTGACTGTCAAGAACCGGGATCAGCTCCGGAACCCTACGCTCGGTAATCGAGTATGGGCTACCTTTACCGTGTTTAGTTGTATTGGCGGCGCGTGCGCAGGTTGGACATGGACAAGTCGCTGACTCGTTGGAAGCGAGCGGGAGAGGAGATCCCGGTAGCCGTCTGCAGCGAACCGTGCCCGGCCGGCCACGTACAGAAAGTGAAGGGCGTCAAGTGCTGCTGGGTGTGCATCCGGTGCCGCGACTACGAGATCATCACCGACGACGACTGCGTCGCGTGTCCGAACGGCACCTTCCCGACATCCTCGGCGCCACGGAACGTCTGCGAGCCGCTTCCGGTGGACTACATGTCGATCGACAGCGTCTGGGCGATCGCACCAGTCGCCTCCTCGGTCGTTGGCGTCGTGTCGGTGCTGTTCGTAATCTCGGTGTTCATTCGCTACAACAGTACGCCGATCATCATGGCGTCCGGACGAGAACTCTGCTACGTTCTCATGGCCGGCATGCTGCTCTGCTACGCCATGACGTTCGTGCTGGTCGCCAAGCCGACGCTGGCAACGTGCGCGCTGATGCGCGCCGGACTCGGACTATCGCTGGCGCTGTGCTACGCGGCGCTGTTCACCAAGACCAACCGGATATCGCGGATCTTCAACCGCGGTCTCAAGGCGATGGTGAAACGACCGAGCTACACGAGTCCACGATCTCAGCTGGCCATCTGCTTCTGCCTGGTCGGCGTCCAGGCGATCGGGGCGGCGACGTGGATAGCGATGGATTTGCCGCACCCGACGTACGCGTACCCGGACCTCCATACCACGAGACCGTACCTCCGTCAGACATGTTTGTGGGCCCAGTTCACGGAACCCAACCCGACCCATCATCATACAACATGAATGCGTAAGTAAAATGTAGTTGGTTACACTGTAACTGCCGCAGAATGTTGCATACGGTGTGCTCATGGGGAGAGTAAGTAAGTAAGTAATGAAATTCGATTGAGCACTAGAGTAGAGTGAATCAGAGGCGTAGTCGCCGCAGTCCGCCGATTGAGCAGAGAAATGTGTGCGTTGCTGAGATTCAACCCAACCCAACTCGACCCAACACGTGGACCGACCCAACCCATGATCATGTCGGTGGTAAGTAAGTAAGTAATCTTTATTCAGTGTGACAAACGCACACAGCACATACAACAAAGCACGTAATTGAAAAACTGCAGATAAAATACACAACACACATTAATCACGTGAAATTAAACAAGGAGCGGACAATAAAAGACCTTTTATGTAAG
>Ga0126328_10000328_pt1 | contig 10639 bp, 11 predicted proteins | sample InaspJWI13metaG_FD_97003 | JGI IMG/M metagenome (GOLD analysis project Ga0126328, IMG submission 97003) | Marine gutless worms symbiont microbial communities from Oahu, Hawaii - Inanidrilus sp. 1 OAHU.JWI-13 metaG | ecosystem: Host-associated > Annelida > Digestive system > Unclassified... | reverse complement strand
GGTTACAGCCCGAGATGGTATACCCGCCCGAAGACGGTCACCCATCCCAGTTGTAACCGGGCCCGACGTGCGTTAACTTCGTTCATTGACGAACTCCGCTAACCACTACTCCACGCCGCCAACAGATTATCTCCCTTTCTAAGCCCGTCAAGCCCGGTGGCAAATGTAATTACAGAGTATGCGACGCATGGCCGGTTTAACGCTAAACGTAAGATTATAAGCTCTTACTTCCCAGCTGCATGCAGACCACTATCGTTGCCCTTCGGCCGGCGGTACTCATTTCCCATGTTGCTAAAATGGGAGGCTGAGTTGGCCTAAGTAGAAGAGTCACGTGTACCAGAACGCCAAGACGATATACTCGCTATAGCGGTCACTCATCTCACAGTCAATACTGACCGGCCTCGACGCAGAGTAACTTCTTGGTGCGATTACTACTAATCCATACCGCCACGAAGGTCAATACCGGTCGTGGCCTGATGACAGTCCCGGGTCGTTGACTGCGGCGGCGACGAAGGCACCTGAAAACAAGACAGGAACAACGGCGACACAACCTACCACTGCTGTTGCGGCCGCTGTGATTTGCAAGCTACGTTGATTCACGGTCACTTTTGGTATTATGTTGACTGATAATCCGACAGCGTTCACATTATCAGGAAACATGATACCAGCACTGACGCGCGACGCTCGACAAACCGGAAATGAAGCACTTGTCTGGCCGCCGTCAGAGTGGCCGGGTGGAGGGACGCCGAGTAACGGCCAGTCTTGGTATTACGTCGACTGATAAGTTAGCGACGGGCAGCTCACATTATCATAACAACGTGATACCAAAACCGACGCGTGACGTCAGTCGTCGTCGTCGTCGCTGGACTTCATCAGTTCACCGCGGTCAGCTGCTGAAACTGCGTCGTAGCGTCGTCTTTCGTCTGCATCTCAGCCGGTGTCGGCAAAGACTGTATAGACGACACGTCACACAGCAAGCACGGTGATTGATGTTCTGCTATCACGTGACACAAGCAGGTGATGCACTGGCAACACAGCTCGCTTGGCTGGGACGAACTCCGTGTTCTGCACCCGACACAGACACCAATACACTCCAGACAAATGCGATTAGACGAACAGGTGTGCGCGTGGTTGAATAGACGTGTACGAACTAGCAAAATAAAATGTTCATAATACTAATAATAACAATAAACAGATTTGTATAGCGCCATAAGGTCGTCGCTTCAGAGGCGCTAGGGCCAGGCAGCGTGTTAGTGAGCAGAGGAAGAAGAGAAAGCCTGGAAGAAGAGGAATGTCTTTAGCCTAGACTTTAAAAACTGCAACAGAGTCAAATCGTTTCTCATTTCCCGCCGTTCTACCGTGCGATGTGTAAATCGCAATACAATATGCTATACGACATTGTTTTCTGTTCGCCACACACAGACATATCTCGGTTAGAAGTATACATGTATATAGCACTGGCCAAGAAAGGTGACGTTCTGTAGCTGGGAAAATAACGCACGGTTATAGAAACAAGTTGCTACAGTAATGTTAGCGACCGCCGCAGACATTATCTACTGTATTCATCAGGTGGCAACACATTTTATCCAATACATGGTTCCTGTGCTCACGCGAGTTCCCCCCCCCCTAACGACATATCGATCATCGTGACCATCACACAGTCAGAACGTGTGGGAATGGGCCAAGACCGCATACCCCCAAACGGTCACCATAGTCTCAGTGACCTACTAACCGGACTAGCAGGTGTCAGTAGCCGAGTGGTTAGCGCGTCCGACTGCGGTGTGAGAGGACCCGGGTTCGAATCACACCGCGGACGGTTGTGTTTATCGCGACGGCCACTGCGATATGCAGCCTTGGGCACGGGCTGCGCACACATTTACTGCGGTGCCTAGATCAACTCAGCTTTGCATCCCTCTAGGGTCGCTAAATCGAGTACCAGCTTCGGCTGGGGTAAAGGTGGGAATGTCACCTCTGCCGGGTGGCAGGTAACACTGCGTGATCCCGTATGGCATGTGAGTTCCCATAGCGGTGTGGCGATGTTACATTGCGAACTGCTATGTCCCTTACCTTTACCTTTACCTTTACTCGACCTAGAGTAATTTCAGTAACCGCGTGCTGGCGATGCGGCCTAACGAAAACGTCAAGAACGTCGTTTACGTCTCTGCCGACTGGAGATGCGTGACGACGTCGGCGGCAGTAATCCAGGGATTCCAGGCGACAGCTGACGAAGGCCTGATGAACTGGGACGCGTGTCACCTCAGCTGTCAGAGACCCACGGATGAACGGGGCAGATGAACGAAATGTGAGCTGTCACAGTAGCTGACCATCCATATAACTCCCAAGTCGGTTGCACAAAATCAACAATACACTCACAGACCGCAGACTCCGCCCCCGTTGTTGCCAACTGGGGAGTTACTTTAAGCACACGTCGTTTTCTTGTCGCTATATAGCAGGAACATTATGTGCAAACATGATGTCATAATTATTTAACACGCCGACCGCAAGAAGTAGTTCAGAGTGTCCGCTGCCTGCAACTGGTATTCCTACGTGCCAAGTCCAAGGCTGCGTGTGAGCCTCGCTGCCTCAGCCTGGCGGAGACGTCGAGCAGCCTCAGCTTATGTGCAAATATGACGGCATCCATAAAACCGGAAATACATAACGTAGGCCCTATCACTACTCCGCCAGAGCAGAACCGAGCCACGGCCATGGGTAACATGCACAAAAAATTGGTGAAGATCGGACGTGCAGTTCCGAAGATATGATCGCGGACAGACAAACACACAGACACACAGACACGCTCATTACAATACTCCGCTTCCCTGTCGGCGGCGAAGTAACTAGAGACGATGAGTGACCGCTCACCAGCATAGCTGGCTACTGTCGCGTCTGTAGTCGCAATCGCTGGGCCTTTCCGGCGTGTAGCTTTAGTCTGTTCTGAACTAGCTAACAATGACATGATATATTTGTTTATTAACTTGAAAAGCCCTCAATGGAAGTCATCCCAACCACTGGCTGGTGTTTTCCATTCAGGTCTGCTTTTACTTCGTCTTACCGGATGTGGTTATACAAGTTTCACTCTCACTTTAAGCTGAAAAGGGAACAATTTCCTCTTGTACTTTGAACTTTGTCCCATGACCATGACCTTGATCTACATAGTGGACCTATAGTGTAGTGTAAATAGCTAGGGTCAAAATAAACCACTATGCAGAATATCTGGGTCAAAAGTCATTTTGAGCGAAAGAAAAAGTATTGGTGGAAAGTGGCGCCTATAATTTAAGTAACTGAAATAACGGTGCGCCAAAGATAATATCACCGGCACTTTAAGCGACGTTTTAGCCAGAATTTGTACAGTTTTGAGGCCTGAAACCACGAACAGTCCCAGTACTGTTTGTCGGTAACTCCAGTAACTCCGTTCCATGGCGCATTCTGGCCCAGTTTTACCACAAAACAACGAATGAGCTCCACTCGAGGGACCGATGTTTGTACTGTCGCAGTCTTGTGTGCTGGAGCTGCGTTTGATGGAGTGGACTATCGACATAGTCGACGTAATCGAACGTATGGCGATGATGCATTGCGTCGGTTCCTTATTCTTGCTAGCTGCCGCGACGCACACCTGATTACTGGTTGTCACCTACGTGACGTATGGACGCGGGTCATAAGATCATTGTATTTACCGCCGCAGCAGATTGTCATCATTAGTTGCTCAAGCTAAAATGTGCATCGCATTAACCCAATTTCATTGGTCAATTTTTCGTGTATTTTGTTTGACAGTAATTTTTACACACCCAAGAAACTTAAATTAGATTTCCTACTAGTAAAATGCAGCGTTAAGCTATTATACGCACAGTTTGTTTCGTAGTGAGCTTAATCGTTAAAAACTGTTTGCGTTCATTGAAGTCGTTGGATTAAAATATGAGTAGCCTACGAAAAAAAACTATTAAAACCGGCTAATCTTTGACTGGGTGACGCTGACGCTGACTGAGTGACTTACTGACGGTGCCCGCATAGAATGCGGAGCAAGGTATATGTAACGGTCGGGGGTCCGTCCGTCCGTCTCTCTGTCCCATCGATCGACAGCAGCAACGGCACCGGGGGTCGGCTACTGAGCGCCCTGTGGGCAGGACATATCGATCGATAGCTGCTGCGGGCGCCGTGTTGCAGGCACCGGCGCTCATCGGCAATGCGGGTAGCGTCGTGTCGACAGCCGACGAAGAAAGCGTAGCACTGACTTGTTTTTAAAAAGCTTTCGTTTTGGGACACGTCTATATGAATAATGACAATGTTGCCATCGCATTGGTCATATCGTGTTTATAGAACTATTTCATGCGTTCAGAAAAAGCGCATCTGTGCACGGACATTCGTAAACCACCCAATGACCTTCACAACAAGCGTGTTGGTTGAATTCTGGGAGGCGTTTCATGAAAGCATTCAGAAATCGTCGTGGCCGGCGTTCTGACAAATGTGCACCGCGGCCTGATGACCTTCCGCTTCTCGCATAATACACGTCGGAGTTCCGGTGACGACGGGACTGCTGCATGCAGTAAATCCGAGGATATACAAGTGCAGACGTGAATCATCGTCATGCGATAAACCATATCGCAGCTTACAGTGCAGTAGTTTATTACGCTCGCGCGTCTACCGGCAAGCGTAATGCATCTGTCTGACGCCCGTCTGTCCATGTGTCTGTCCCGCCTGTTTTAACGTTAATGCGGTCGGTCAAGTTGGACGGAAAGTGACTCGCCAGGGGGCAGCACGCGGCCAGCGTCTTACGTTACAGTCCGAGGTACGAAGGCCAGCACAGACTTGCTGTCAGTTAATACTGAATAGTAGTAGTAAGTTTCTTTAATCATAACTTTGTCAACTGCAAAGCTACAACTAAGTCGCTAGAGAAAGTTTCTTTGTGGATATTAATGGCGTTGCGTGCCATCGTGAGCTCGAATTTTCACGAAGGAGATGTTTACTACCGTTTATTTACGTGCGGGCGGCTTTAGCAAAAGAGAAAATATGGGATGAACTTATTCGCATTCAACCAGTTTTTAATAGAGGATTCACGTTGGAATGCAAGCTGTGTAGAATAATCACAATACTTCCAGCGCGTTCGAAGCCTAAAGCTAATACAAAGATGATGAACTTGTATGATACACTGAACTGATAATAAGTTTATATATTGCGCGCGTAACTAGGCGACGTTAAGGATTCTGTGCATGCGTCGTACGTCTTCCACGACTATCAGCCAAGCGTGAGCGACGGCGATATGAACACCTAGTAAATCTGATTAGGCTTGCAGACAGGACAGTAGTATGCATCGTGTTTGCTTCGTTCGATGTCGACGCATATTCACTGGGTGTTAGAAAAATCCAGACGTATACGACGGCTCCGAAACTATTACTTTCGTATACAAGCACATCGTCTACCGTCAGAAAATTCGCGCCACATTGCTTTAGAATATCTAGCTGGCCCACGCTGGGTTAAAATCGTGGTAAAACTGTACTCGCTAATGCTGCCGGGTATGGAAATGTTGCAGTGATTTATTTTTTACACGCCGAGTACCAAGTTAATGAGACGGATATTGAGTGGGAGTGACTGTGACGTGGTTTAGCGCTGAAGCCGAGATGGAAGGCAGACAGATCGATTCGTTGCCCCCAGCAGAAAGTAGGACATTTGCCCCCCAAACATCCACCCTTGGACACCTCTCTCTCCCTCTCCCTCTTTATGGCATTCTCTTCTTGAGCGTAGCCGTATCCACATTCGAACGCCAGTGTTCTCGAGAGGCTGCCTTCTTTCATGCGTAGGAAGTACCGATGTTCAGTAGTCTCAGATCCGATTCAATTGCTCTGAGCCACGTGTGGTTGGATCTTCCTGGAGGTCATTTCCAGTCTGATGGAGGCTTGCGAATCGCAGCAGCAACTGCACGATGATTGTCTTCATCAAAAGCACTGCGTGCGATGTGGCCAAAAAATCTCAAGCGTCGTTCCGTTACCATGTTGGAAAGTGGCGGACACCCTGACACACACAGCCTTGACACCTGATCCCCGAATTCATTGCGAGTATCTACGCCCGGATCTAATCATAACCCTAACATGATTCTATCATTAACCGTTAGCGTACCTCAACCCTAAACTTTGGTAACGCATGGCGCTATATATCTCTGAGCTTAGTAACCTAACCTTGATTTCAACCCTAACTCTAACACAACCCTAAACTGTAACCTATAACTCTCGACCTTACCGCCAACCGGGAACGGGCAGGTGTCCGAAAGATGTCCGGGGGGAAATGTCCGGTCACGGCCGCAGTTGCTCGTCCGCCAGCTCGTCGGTCTGCCTGCCAACTCATCGCGTCTTCTATACTATATAAGCTTATACAGTTTACCAACTGTACAGCATCGATCTCGCACGTACAGCTCTCTGCTGCTGAAACACCTAGGCGTCCACGAGATGATGCAAAGTTTCGTTTCATTACCACTGTAGATTAAAAGGAATTCCCGAATCTCGGTGTTTCACGACTTCGAATAGTCAAATGTTATGGTTCACTTTGTTCACCGAACGTGACGTTTCCCCATAAATTCGAATTTTAAGGGACCCATGCGCAATTACGCTCCCTAAATAGCCACTCATCGTGACCACAGGCCTATTGTATTGACGTTGTTCGTGCTCGTAGCGTTTGACCTCCTGGCCAAGCTCGAAGTCCAAGTCATATTCAAAGTTCGCAGTCATCAGTTGGTGAAAAAATGCTGCGACGGTCGACGGTGGCCGAAATTGTGCTATTATTACCTTAAATCTGAACGCGAACTTGAATGTAAACATCGCTGAGTCGTAGGCGGCGGCGCGACGTCTAGCGATGGCTTCTCTAGTCGACGTTGTTAAATTATGGCGCAAACGATTTCTCATAAACTGCGCAAGATACTGAGAAAGGCGCGCGGTGTTGTCCCATCGGAGCCCGTTCGTTGGTTATTGTATGCGGAGACGATGTCGGCGTCTTATTAGACGATGCTGTCAGTGGCTGTCGGCTTGCGGCCGGCGTGGCAGACAGGGCTGATAACAGACACCGTTCGTCTTGCTGGTGTTCCGTCACTAGGTCAACGTTATGCCTGCCCGTCACGCCGCTGACGTCGCCGTAGCTTCACGTGCTCGCTCGCTGTAATTCCGTCGCAGCTCGCCAGAACACTGTATCAGTATCTTACGATACGAGCTGCTATTTTGACGTGCTCACAAGCTGACATAAGTCAAAAAAAGAAAAAACCAAAAAGTACAAAAAGCTCAGCTATCGCCGAGGGACCGCGCGACGCGCCGTGTCAGTTGAAACCGTGCGAAATGTCGCACAGATGTTCGTTGAATTGCATTTGATACGTCCCACAACAGGCGAATGACCTTCAAGGTCATCCAAGGTCACCGAAAATGGCACGAATCGATAGGATTATGATACTTTCTATTAGTGTCCATCCTGCACCATTTTTGATACTACCACATTTACGGTGTATGTGACTGGCGTTGGGGGGGCCGTAACCTTGAATAATTTTTCAGTTTCGGAAAATAGTTGCGATGAAAGACCACATATATTTTCCCATACTGTATACACACAGCGTAGTTAGTACGTATCATATTCATTGATGAAAAGGCCACTCAAGGTCATTGATAGGGGTGCCATTCGATAGGATGTATGTGATTTCCTATTAGTCTTCCATTATAACTATATCTCTATCTTGTACCGTTTCTGGGATATTAGCACTTATTTCCCAAAATTTTAAGAGGTCACGTGACCCTGAATGCATCCCAATACTGGAGAACTATAACATGTGTAATGCAGTACTATTAATATGTTGAATCTGCAACCAAATTCGAAATATCTAGCTTCATCCGCTGCAAAGATATGGCCTAGGCTCCAAAATATAGAAATGAGTCACGTGACCCTGACCACGTCCACTTGGGGGACATTCAGACATCACAAGGCTAATACTTCATGCAGCCAACTAGTATACGAAGTTTGAAGTCTCTAGCTTTAGCCGTTCCAGAGATATTTTCGGGGGTGTAAAATTCTAAAACGTGTCGCATGATCCTGACCACGCCCACTTGGGGGACAATTAGTCATCACGAGGCTAATACTTCCTGTGGCCAACTGGTGTACAAAATTTGGTGTTTGTAGCTGTAGCCGTTGCAGAGATATTTCAGGGGGTGTAAATTTCTAAAATGTGTCACGTGACCCCGACCACGCCCCTTTGAGGGATGACTTGTCATCAGCAGTCTGGGACTTGCTACCGTTAACCTACGGACCAAATTTGAAGTTTCTAGTTACAGTCATTACGAAGATATGAAATGCGGTGCAAAATGTAGAAATCAGGGTTGTTTGGGGCAGTTAAGGGTCACTGAAGGTCATCGGCAATGTCATTATTCGATAGAGCACATACGACTTCTTATTCGACTTTGATAGAAACTATGCATCTATCTTGTACCTTTTTCGAGATATAGCCACTAGCCAGTTATTTGTCGAAAGTCGCCGATTTTAACCCATCCCACCTGCATTTGGCGCCCCCGTAGTAGTTGACTCCGGTCGATCTTTGGCAACAGAAAACTAGACTCCCTGTGCTATCGTACGGCGTTGTTTGCGTAATTCTGTTTAGCGGTTTTGACATAATACCGGCTTGTGACAGACGGACACACGACGACAGCATATACCGCGCTAGCATAGCGTCGCGCGGTAAAAACGGATAAGCTCAGAAGAATCGGTAAACAGTCCGTTATTTCAGTTATTTCAGCATCTTGCACGACTTGAGAAGTAGTTTTCAACGTGATATAGCAACATCGAATATATTCGGTAAAACACGCTTCTGCGCCCTCACATAGTGCTAGGAATGCCCGTAGCATATGCGTCTCCGTGTTGTGTGGGTGCCGAGGGCGATTTCAGGCAATTTCGATCATCGGAGCAGCAAGCAGATGGCTGCGTTTGACTGGCACTGTATGGCTTCCTATTAGTATTCTGTAGTGACTGTCGGTCTAGGTCGAACCACTGTCGAGTTTTAAGTCGTTCATCATCATCATCATCATCATCATCACTTTAATACGAGAAAACTGGCTGACAAAACGCAATCGTACAGTATGCATATATAGTTAATAGATATGTAACGTTAGGCCTAATACATGTCTTTAAATAGCAGTCTCTCAAAAAAGTCAAATCGCGGTTTGCAGTCAGTGTAAGTTCATGTCGCCTAGGCCTAAGACAGTGTGTGTGTGTGTGTGTGTGCGCGCGGTGTAACGACGTAACGAAGTACGTGTTGAAAGTTACGCAACACAGTAGCAAATGATGTCTCGTCCATGTCGTCGACCAGCTGCGCGACGCTGGGATCGTCGCGTCGATAAAACCCGAGACGGACTCCACGTCGTACCACCGCTTCTATTCGCTGTCTGTCAGTGTCAGATGCTATCCCAACCACGCTGGGATTGCGTGGAGGATCTTGGCCAGCACAACTGCATTGAAGATGACTGTCGGTGCATCGTCATCGTTAACTCAGGAGAACCGTAATTCCCAGCAAAAAGAAAGAGAAGAACAAGAAGATCGTCGCGCGGTATCCACAGAGCCGCGGCTATATCCACGCGCAGCGCATGCCGCTGCTACGATGCAGCCGTTCTATTCCCGCTGAGCACAGCGTTCCATATAAAACAAGTATTGTTATCGTGCAATTTGTCACCGGTGGTGTTTAATGGTGCAATTCCATCGTGCGACGGACACTTTAACGACAGTTATCTGCGTCGTCGTCGCCACGATTGACGGTGTCCAGTCTGCGTGTGTGGTCGCTCGCTCCCTGTGTGGTCCTTAAATCGTCTCCGTGCGCATCGTGTGCGCCGCGCCGCTGTCGATGCCACGCCGGTGGTCGGCGCTCGCGGCTACTGCGGTTCTAGTGAGCGGCGCGCCAGCAGAACTCTCGCGCCGCGGCGGCGGTCGATCGACCCGTGTCAACTGTTCTCGAGCCGCGTGGACTCCCGTCGCCCGCCGGAACGCGGTCGCAGTAATTCGCGGGACTCATTGATTCGTCGCTAGACGAGACGCCGCAGTTTACAGCGCTGCACGGACTAGGCCTACTGCCTGCACCGGAAGCCGACTATTAGCGGTACGGTACGATCGCTACAATTCTTTACCGTTGATTGTACACCGCCGCCGCCGCGTATCTTAGCCATTTCATCGATTGCTTGATCGACCGTCGCCGTGAAGTGTTCTCGGATCAAATTAGACACTCCCGTGGCTCGTGGCATTCAGTCGCGCCCGCTATAGTTGTCCGGAGGGTGATTGCTCAGTAACTGCTGTCACTGATTGCTTTTTACTGGCGCCGACTGCCATCATCTCACGCCATTCCGGTGCAACGCACGAGGATTGCGTATTGCATTAGCAGAGCCGCCGCATCATGCGATTCACGCTGCTGACTTTTGAGTCAAAAAAAACGATGAGACGCGGCTGCCATTTGGGGAAGACTCGTGCAGGCCCAGGAAACCATTATCGGTGCGCATTCACACCACCCTGTTCCTGTTCCTTAGCCGTCCTCGGTCCGAGGGTTGGCCACACCATGGACGTACTTTCTCCATTTATCCCTGTCCTCTGTCATTCTGATTGACTCTTCCACGGAGAGTCCTGTCCACGTCTTGATGTTGTCCAT
>Ga0126328_10000327_pt1 | contig 10642 bp, 9 predicted proteins | sample InaspJWI13metaG_FD_97003 | JGI IMG/M metagenome (GOLD analysis project Ga0126328, IMG submission 97003) | Marine gutless worms symbiont microbial communities from Oahu, Hawaii - Inanidrilus sp. 1 OAHU.JWI-13 metaG | ecosystem: Host-associated > Annelida > Digestive system > Unclassified | place... | reverse complement strand
TCTCAAGTACAAGTACAAGTACCAGTACTTCAGTTCCAAGTACCAGTACCAGTACAAGTACTTGAAAATGGTACTTAAGTACAGATCAAGTACCAGTACAAGTACCCAGTACTACAACCCTGGTGTATGTGATGTAAATCATGCCAACAGCTTATCTGAGGTGATAGCCAGTGATCAAAATAGGCCGCATCACTGTTGTGCACGAATCATTTAGCAGTATTCACCAGGTGGCGCCAGTCTGTACCCCCATTTAATACATGGTTCCTTGTGGCCACACAAGTCTCCCAGACGGCATCTTAGTGGGTTTTGGTTGTTTTTTTTTGCAGGGCTTATTAGTGTACCCAGCAGACAGAGAGGCATGCACACAGACCACTGGAGCATGTGACGTGTGCAGCAATGGACCACATGTATGCGATGCATGTGATGCGGTGTGATAATATAGTAAATGTGTACTATAGACTTTTAAATCTTTTTCATCATGTTTTTATGACAGGCGTACGAGTCATCCCTGCAGCAGCAGCAGCAGCAGCAACCGGTAGTGATTCAGACGCTGCCACAGACCGAGTTGAGCCAGTCTCCAGACCTGCTGCGTCACGTCCCGCCATCTGCCGTCCGTGCATCACGACTGGTCTCGTCCGATCAACTGCCACGTCGAGCCAGCGCACGGACCAGCACTGGTGCCGTGCCGACGATCAGTTGTCCTTACTACAAGTCCGAGTTGTACATTGTGTCTGAAGAGCAGGCATTTCGGTCACAGCAAGGTCGCCCATTTCGTAACGACGATGTCGCAGACTGTGTTGCCATTGCGAGTGCAACTCCACCAAGTGTCATGGGGCCACATCGGTCGTTCCTCAGGTCCCCGGATGTCACAGTCAGAGGGTCTGGCTCCAACGTGGGCAGCTACTCAGGACACAGTTACTATGGCAGCCCATCGCCAGTATCTGCATCCGCTGCTGCAAGTCCGAGTGCGTCAGGTCCGTCTTACAGCCGGCCAGTGAGTGCCAGTAGGCAGTCACTGACGGAGAGCAAGTGGAGATGGCTGCACTCAAATGCACTGATGCCGGAACAGACGTCGCCGGTCTCTCTCAGGAGAACCACGCGACTAGACATTCCGTCGACCTCACAGTCAACCTTGCGTCAGTGGCAAGAATCAGCTGGTGCAGGAGCTGCTGGTCGGAATGGCAGACTGGTGATCACTGACACTCAAGACCAGTCACGGGCTTCCCGAATGTACTACTCGAAGACAGCGGCCGACCACACTGCACCTGTTGGTGAACAGCCTCAGCGCAGGAAGACGACGGTTGATCTCATCCAGTCTGTTCCCGACGTGCACAGATCAGTGCTAGTGGACGACCCGTCTGTGAGGCACTGGAGGCACTCGTCTGATGACACTTCACGACGTTTAGTTGCTGACGCTAACAGTCGCAAGCGGGACAGTTATGGACTGACTCTGAGTTTGTCGGGAGCTGCTGTTCCATCATGGTCCGGCCACATGTTGGAAACTGACGTCAAGAAACCTGATTTAGATCATGATGCAAATGGACATAACACGCAATCAACTGCTGATCTTCCTCAGAAACTGCCAGTCGAGAGGATAATGCGATTTGATGCCCCATCGGCAGCCTCTCAGCGGTCCAATGATTTGCCTCAGCGGTCTGTACTTGAAGACATCACAGATAGCAGTAAGAGTGTTTCCCCTCCACTGACAAGGAAAACAGGCCGATCTGGACGGCTGTCTGTACCAGATTCTATTCCTATATATTTTCGTGCAGAGCCATCGGCAATGCAGTCACGGCCCAGTAGTTCGTTTGCGGAAACAACAGCCAGCCGTGGTGAAAGTAAAACTGTACCATATTTAACTGATGGTCGGCGGCAGTCATCATTAGTTGCAAGCCATTCTTCAACCAGCTCCAGTATGTATACTCCATATTGTATATTGATATCAGGAACAGATAATATCATTCCTTTTTATTGAACACAGAATTTTTCTTCCAGTGAAATATAGTAAATTACACTGTGAAGTGCATGTTGTTTTGCTTGTTCTGTTCTCCTTACTGTTGCATGTGTGACTTACCGTTTGAGTGATGTTGTTGTTGTGAAGCAGTATATAATACTGGACTAGGCTTGCACATAAACATATTGGAATGTCCCAGAATTATTGATTTTTATGCATTAACTATATTCTTTATTTATTTCTATCTAATTTCTGTGTGTGATTATATTTTTTGCCTTCAGTGCTTTGACACTGTTGGTTGGGTATCATGAAGGGCATCCGCCCTGTAAAAACTGAGTTATGAGGTGTTGGTGTGTCCCGTTATCTCTCTGGAGCGATGTGCAAACTGTATCCCAGAACTCCATCATCTCTTGCCTCATTTAAATCCAGACTAGGTATACCTTTCTGGTATTGGCTTACCCAGGTTGTCCCGGAAAAGAGGTGTAGTAGTAGTAGTATTTTTATCGACTGTTCTGCTGTAAGCCAATTTTATTGGGGGTATTTCCATTTCCATATTTCGATATTTGCATGTAGTGCAATTAAGTTAAACCAGTGGCACATTTACCTATGGCACACTTGCACATTTTTGTTGTTTTTAACCCCAGTTTTTTTGCCCTTCATTTGGATATTTGAACGTATTTTGCTATCTATTGGATACCTCAGTACTGGATACTTTCTACTGTCAGTGTTGTCTTGTGAGATAGCAAATGTATGATATTATGTTGCATGTTGTGCCATTGCTATTTGCACTGCATATTTATTTGCTTTGCTGACTTCACAACAGTGTGCTTGCTATTTCTGCAGTTAGCCATACCTGAATTTTGTATTTTGAATAGTAATCTTACACCCACCTTAAATCTTACACCAGTATGTCGCTGTTTATCAACAATATTAACCGAGTTTGACTTACATTTTATGGCTTTTTTATTTTTGAGACACTGACAATGCCAGAGGCACAGTACCAATTTTGTTCTTGTTTTTTGCATGGTGTTTATTTTTTGTGTATTGTGCAATTTAGTTACTGGCTTACATTCTTCACACTTGCGGTACTGTCATCCGGCTGTAAACAGCAGTTACAGGCCAATAACATCAGATGTCATCGAGCAGCACCAGTATTGCACCATGAGGCCAGAACGGACTGGAAGAGACTTCAGTGACTGTGGGTTTGAGTATACGGGGACTCACTACCGCACCTTGGACGAACGGTCATGTAGATGGAGGAGTCCAGTAAATGGCTGGCAGAGTGACACTGCATGGCAACAAGCTGCAGATGTCCGTGGTGATAGCTGCAGTAGTTTCAGTAATCGCTGTGATGCGTACACTGGCAACCACCTCAGTCAGTCGTTGGTAAAGAGACGTGCTCAGTTCTTCAACGAGTTGCCATCATCTCCTCACTGTTGGTGTTGTAATGTTAAGCCAGGTCTGTGAAGCTGTGTAACTGTGAAATATCGTGTGTGTACTGCATGACGTTTGGCTAACATGCATTGATGTTTGGGTGTCGTGATGCCAACTAAACTCTGTGTATTTTCATTTGTTAACTTACCATTATTGTCATTCACATAAATTTCCCCATGTGGGACTGGTTTGAAAAATAGGCCTGTTCCATTTCCATCATACTAGGCAACCAAACCCAGGTTTAGTTTTTAAATGTTATTTTGAATTGCAGTATCCTTAGGTTTAATTGATGACTGCTTGTTTTTACTATGTTAGGTTTATTTTTTTCTCCAGTACTTGGTAAAGTGTTAGGTTTGGTGGAACGTCTCCTAAATGATTATTTCTGTCAAACCTTCTGTAAGATATGTAACTCAGTATAAATTGTGGATTTTGCATATGCATTTTATGTTACAGTGTTATTTAGAAAGCAGTACTGTATTTGATTTTACTTTTATTGACTGAATTGACTGTTTCCCATTAAGTGTGACACAGCACTGACATCTGTCGAGAGTCTGGTTGTAGATAAAGAAAGAATGAGGTCAGGCCAATCTTTAGGGTTTGTGCTTTATGTCCCTTCAGTGCTTTGACACCGATGGCTGGATGGTAGGAATGACATCTGGCTCGCAAAAACCGTTTCATTAATCCCCATCCAGACTGAAACTATGTTTTGATAATGATTAACAAGGAAGGTTATTGGCAAAGTCGAGATGAAGCGTTGGTTTATGTGTGTGCACTGTGTTGTATCAGGTGGTGTAAATATCTCCTCAGACAGTGCTACAAAGTCTTTCAGTACGTCGGGCTTTCTGTCAACTGCTCATGTCAAGTTACAGGAATCACCTACAGGCAAGAGATCGTCATTAATTAAAATTTGCATAATATTAATCCCCATTTTTCTCAGTACAGATTAAAATCACGAAACCTTTAATGTGTTTAATGTATTTAATATGCTGTTTTCATATAAAATTAAAAAGAGCTTTTTAACTTAATTTTCTTGTTGACTTATACAGATTTACAGAGATGCCTTCAGTGCTTTGACATGGTTGGGTGGCAGGAAGGGCATCCGGCCTATAAAAAACTTGATTGGTGGGGTGCTGGAATGGTTATCTGTCTGGAGCGAGGTGCAGACTTGCATATAGCCCAGCTGATGCCACTGCTATCCCAAAACCTCATTGTCTCTTGCCTCATCTAAATAGTAGTAATAATAGTAGTAGTTATGCAGATTTACAGAGCTGTGTGTGTGTTGATATAGTGTCCTATAAAATTGCAAGTGCATTGATATCTTCATACGTTTCATATGACATTTTGGGAAAAGGTAAAGGGTTTCCCATACTCATACAAAAGCATAGACAGATTATTCATTTCCGTTTCTTAAGCTTTTGAGCATGTACCACAGACTTGTGACTCCGGGCTAGTACACTGCCTCATACCTATGTTAACTTCCTAGCCAAAGAGCACTACCACTGTCTGTTGGCTGGTACTAATTTCACATCCTGCATGGGGTAGGAGGCTGAACTGGTTTGAGCGGCTGGTTGTATGCAAAGGCATTGCAAATGTTATCATTTGCAGTACTAACAGAGCTTGATGTGTAGTTATCAGTTAAAAATGACCTATGCCAAATCACCACCTACTTTTGGGGGCAGCCACCTAGTCCAGGTAAAGTTGTACTACACCTTGTTCAGAAAAAAAGTGATACATTTGTTTTTCCATATATTTCTTACAGTTTTTGGACAAATTTTATGAAACTTTTAGCAAATATCTGTAAGTGAATATGTCAACTGATGGTAATTTCATTTTGTCAGAATCGGTTAAATATTCTCGTGCAGTGACGCAATTATGACGTTTTTGTAAAAATCATAACAATGAATGGGACAAGATTGATCAGCAGCTGATTGACAGTGCCATAAAATAGTTGCATAAATGTCTTGCACGAGATGGACACATAGAGCACATGCTTTAAAGCAGAAGTCCAAATTGATTAACAGTCTGCAGCAGTAGTTTGTAAATTCTGTATGTGCTGTATATGCTGATAGCGTACAACACACACGCGTTATTTAACTGCATAGAATATTTATTTTAGGTCAGATATAATTTTGACAGTATGACATACTTGTTGACTAATTACTCAGTAACTGTCACTGAAAATTGTAAGAAAATCGACTTGTAGTTGTGAAGTTATGTTTAAAAACAAAATGCACCACTTTTTCTGAACACGGTGTATATAGATGATGCTGACCGAGAGTCAAAGCTTCAGAGACGGACGTCGTATCTATTGGCAACTGGTCGTCAGCATCATCTGGATGGAAGCAGCCTGTCATCACTTATCAGTAGCAGTTTGGCTGCAACACCAGCTGCATCGGCGGCATCTAATCTGGTCCAAACAACTCCGAACTCGGCTGTGTAAGTTCTCTTTGAGTGGCAGTAGTGGTAAAATTATTAATTTTTGATGTTTTGTTTTTTTGTAGTAGATAGTGTCATATGAATATCTCATTTCTCTAATTTCTTATTTTACGTAAAAATATTTTCCTTAAAGCTTGTTTGTATTGCTGCATTGTTATGAAATTCCTGTAACTTAGCATATTTTGTTGGCAACAAAGTTTGCCAATATTGATTAGATTACGTGAGTGGTGTATTCTCTGGTGTGCTTTTATTATGTGGCAAAAGAATGGGTAGGTTTTGCATTTTCTGGTGTTTTTGCAGCATAACTCCAGCGATAACACCAGCGATAACAAGTAATATCAAGAAACTGAAGGCATTCTTTGGAGACAAGGTTTGTTACAGCTGCATATCAGCTGTCTTATTAGCACAGTTATTAGTATAGTTTTCCAGAACGTTGTTGCATTTTTGTACCTGAAGTGAAACATCTGCATGGACTTTTTTGACAGGGTTGATGTCAGACATAACATTATGGTGGTACTGATGTGTTAATAATAATAATAATAATAATAAAGAATACATTTGTGTGATTGTATTCGTGTATTTTTGCTAGAGTCTTTGAGCATCAGTTGTGCATTGCAGACATCGAAAGCTGTGGATTCAGTAGCATCTGCTGACCGTCGATGCCAGTTTGAGCTTCCCACTTCTGGTGTGGTAGACTGTGTGATCGAGGGTGTTTTGGCTTGTAAAGTGGCTGCTATAGATGGAAAGGTTGGTAAATGATTCTCACTGTTTAAATTGTTGATAAAAATCTGTGTATTTGTTAATACGATTACTTTAGTGGTCCATATACAACCACGGCTCTTTCTTTTGCTGCTATTAGTATGTCGACCATGGCTTGGCTAAGGTAATGTTTTAATATTTGTTTGTTTGTTTGTTAGCAGCATATGGATTTTCATGAAATTTGTTAAATAAATAGGTCATGTACCAGAGAAAAGGTGATTAAATTTAGGAAATAATTTGGAACACATTCTCCGTAATGTAGATGTTGTAAGTTTACCACCCCTGTGACTGCTGGGCTTTTCGTAGAATGGAACTACTGAATGTCTGTAGCTGTACTCGTACAGTGGCGAAGTATTCTTTTATGCTGTCTGATTGTAGAGAACTAGTGACCGGTCATGGAAGAATATGTGGGCTGCTCTGAAAGATGATGCATTGTTGCTCTACAGAGAGAAGTCATCTGCTGTAAGTATTACCCAAATACACACACACACACACACCCGTTTAACGGCCCTTTTTCCGGGACTACCCAGGTCAGCCGGTACCAGAAAGGTAAAACCAATATGGATTTTACTGAAGCAAGAGACAGTGAGTGGCAGTGGCATCAGTTGGGCCATATGCAAGTCTGCATCTTGCTCCAGACAGACAGATAACCACGCCAGCACCCCACCACTCTGTTTTTTACAGGCCGGATGCCCTTCCTGTCGCCCAACCAACAGCGTCAAAGCACTGAAGGCAAAAGTATTACCCAAATAACAGCAGACAATATTTATTTTTGTGTGTGAAATATCGTGTGTATACTGCATGATGTTTGGCTAACATGCATTGATGTTTGCATGTCGTGTTGCGAACTAAACTCTGTATTTTCATTTGTTAACTTACCATTATTGTCATCCACATAAATTGCCCCATGTGGGCACTGGTTGGAAAAATAAGCCTTTAGATTTTTATCAATGCCCCATTATGCTGCGTGTCCACTGCCAAGTAAACCAGGATGCACTTAGTTCATGCACCGACATGATTCTGGTGTAGTCCAGACCACAGCTGCCTTCAGTTCTTTGACTCTGTTGGTTGGGTGTCAGGAAGAGCATCCGGCCTATAGAAATTGAGTGCTGAGGTGTTGGTGTGGTTATCTGTCTGGAGCAAGGTGCATATTGTTTGCATATGGTCCAGCTGATGCCACTGCATCCCAGAACCCAGTTATCTCTTGCCTCATTGAAATCCAGACAGGTTTTACTTTTCTGGTACCAGCATACCCAGGTTGTCCTGCAGAAGAGGCCATTAAACGTGTGTAATAGTAGTAGTAGTAGTAGCAGTAGCAGCAGCAGCAAGTCCAGACTACAGTGGTATAATTATGATTATAGTTTTTGCCAGTACTATGATCCGAACATGCAGTTCTGAAACAATTGTTAAAAGCACTCTGGGTAACAGTGAAGATGTGTGTGACTGATGATATCACATTTTGAGTCGAAGCAGCATGTGATTATTGCTGTGCAGTTCACGGACGACCAGCTGCAGCAGCCAATATCTGTGAAAGGATGCATGGTCGACATTGCTTACGACTACACCAAGAAGAAGAATGTGTTTCGTCTCACGACACCCACTGGATCCGAGTACCTGTTTCAGGCCGAAGATCGTTCAACGATGTTAGCGTGGATTAAGACCATCCAGTCTGCCTGCTTTCCAGAGGACAGCGTATGCCGCTGTTTTATTTCTGTAGTGTCGATTGTTATTTTTTCCACTTGCCAGGTCTGTGCTGTTAATTTGGCCGGTGTAATGCTGGAGACCTTACGATGGGGGTGTACATGGTCACGTGATTTGTTGCAGTAAGTGGCAGATTCGTAGCAGTGGTGGAAGCATGGACTATGCTGCTGTGACTTGGGCTATTTGTGCAGAAAGCAGAGGTCACAGCAAGCGATTGTATATTGGGTAGCTGAAAAAAACTTTTCGGGTGGCAGAAGGGAAGAAGAACATGCAGCAGTGTGTGGTCTAGTATCTGATATCTGCTGGATCATTTGCAATGGCTGCATGTTTTGTTTGAAACTGTTATCATCACAGTCAGTACCTTTTCTTTTGGAGCATTGTTGTCTTTGTGGGCGTCAACTCGGGGAAGAGGGTAATGGACAGTATGTCCTCCAGTATGTTACATGGGGTGTATGTGTGTAGAAATTTTCCTGTCTTTAACCTTAGGTTTCTGATAGTACGTCAGTAATGTTTGGCAGCCAGGCTCTGTCTGGACCAGTGGATGATGTGTTAAAATTGCTGGCTGTTTGCCTGGTGGCATGCCAGTAAGAGAAATCTTCTTCAGGCAGTTGTTTGCTAGACAATTCTGCCTCAGTGTAGTGTACAGAATGTCTGATGAAGTGTATGGAATAAGTCTATGTTCAGCCTGCTATATTGGCTGTAACTGTGATACTGTCTGCATTTGCTGCTGCGGTGCCGTTGCTGCTGGGCACCTGGCGCCCACCACTGTTGATCGATACTCCTGCCTGCGGGGCGCCCAGCAGCAAACCTAGGCATGCCACTGCTGCAGTCGATTGATGGGACCGACAGACAGACTGACACTAGACGGTTACATAGATCTTGCTCTACATACTTTGCACAGACAATGTCAATAAAAGCTAGTAAGCAAATTGAAGGATGTGGGTGTTGCTGTTTTCAGCTCGACTCAAGTGCATTGCTCGATTCAGCTGTTCGCATCCAGCCCACATCTGCTGAGCATGAAGTTAAAGTGTCTCCAACACCAGTCATTAAAAGCAAGAAGACTCCATCGATAACATCAAAGTTAAAGTCACCTGCTCCCATAGGTCGAGCCAAGAAGCTTTCTTTGGATAAAACTGCTGCTGAGAAAGGTGTGGCACTAATTTGGATGAGATTATTGCATTTGCCGTTATTTGCTATGATGTCTTATTATTTTCCTTATATTTTTTTGTACAACCTGTACCAGTATTACTGCTCATGGTCATTTTTACCTGACCTGTTTTGTTTATTTCCATGAGTTAGGCTTAGTGTTGCAAAGGCAATCCGAGGAAACTTGCAACGATTGTTGTTAGAATGTTCATGCAAATATTAATGAAATGAGCATCAATAAAAATTATATGTCTGGTGATAATTAAAGGATAATGTATGTTGCTCGCTGATGTGATGTGTAATGGCAGAACCAGTGGAATCTCCAAAGTCCAAGGACAAGGTTTCATGGAAAGGACGAATGGTGCGTCATTTCCGATGGCATGGATCAGCATCAACTCCTAGTGAGGTTGCTGCAAAGATGACTGACGTCACTGGAACATTTGGAATCCCACTTGAACTGTGTGTCTCGTCAACATTTAGTCCGGTATGCATATCCAAGTAGTTGTGCAAATTTAACAGTTGGTTATTCAACAACAGTATACTTCATTAATTTTGCTATTTTGGATGATTTTTGTTTGTTTTTATGTCTGTTGCTAGATAAACATCATACTCTGCATATCCACAATAGCCAGGAATACTGAAATAAAACCAATATAAGTAGAAGTAAATTGGCAGTACATTCAGTCATGTGTAATAGTACTGCTTCATTTTAATGTGATAGCGTTTAATTTCAGTAACACTCATACCTGTAGAATGTATATGCTGCCTTTAAATACATTTAAACTATACACTGTGAGACAAAAAAAACAAGACAGACACTAAACTCTTGCCCATAAGTTCCCCAAATGTTAACCGATTTTCAAAATTCTTTCACTGACAGACTGAATGGTAAATTTGCACAAACGCATATTTAAATATTCCACCACACCTTAAATATTTACTTGTGAAATATCTGTGTGCAAAAAATCGCAGTGCTCAAGAAGTAATTGAAGCAAACTGCCACATAAGACTTAGCCACTCAGAAAACTGTTTTAAAATATTTGTCTGGTAAAAGTGTTAATTATTTAATTCACTAACAAAATGATGTTCACATCAGCCATATAAAAAAATCCCACTATCTACTTTACTACGGTTGGTGGCGTGGCACAGTGGTAGAACGTCGGTCTCTGGCCGGCGAACTTTCCCTGTCCTGCGCTCGACCTGCAGCTGATG
>Ga0126328_10000326_pt1 | contig 10643 bp, 6 predicted proteins | sample InaspJWI13metaG_FD_97003 | JGI IMG/M metagenome (GOLD analysis project Ga0126328, IMG submission 97003) | Marine gutless worms symbiont microbial communities from Oahu, Hawaii - Inanidrilus sp. 1 OAHU.JWI-13 metaG | ecosystem: Host-associated > Annelida > Digestive system > Unclassified | place... | reverse complement strand
TACCGCAGCCTTTCCTTTTTCTCCTTCAGGATTCACTATATGGATTTCCCAGACTGTTTACTGTTACTTCTGAGCATATCCGTCTTTTTACTTTTTAGTTTTTTTCTGTTTTTACACTTTTTTTAGTTGTCGGTTCTGTGCGGTAGATTAAGCTGACTTATGTCGGCTTTCGAGCACACGTTAAAATAGCATCTCGTATCGTATCGTGTCTGAAAATAGCAGTCAGGAATTATTTAAATTGGTCAACAGGAAACCAGTATCAGTAAGTCTTTGTATGTGGTGTGGTATTTTTAGGGCATTATTATTATTATTATTTTGTTTAAAAAATCTTTTTATACCCCAGGTAGTACAGATCCTGGGGTTAAAAATTAAAAAAAACTAAAACCAGTCTGGAATTGCTACGTGTTGATTTCATCTTCAGCCGGGAAGGTCTCACGGAATAGAATGGAGTTATATCCCGAATGAGTACGCTGACTCGCTGGAAAAAGTAACGACTGTCAAACACGAGTATTCCGGGATCTTACGCCACAACTCAGGGATAAAAGAAATCATAGCCTTGTCCATAGGCCCATGTGCCTCTACTTCCACTGGCTGAAATTCGTAGGCTGCGGGCAGTTCAGCATATTTCAGAGACTTTCTTTCAGCAGCTTGTTCGGCAGCGGCTCCTGCTGATTGCCTGGCAGCTGTCACGTATGAAGCAGCCACTGTGGTGCACACTGTGACGTCCCAAGCCAGAGGTCTGCCACCACGCCAAGGGATAAGAGTGTAGCCGTCAGGGCGCTTCCCGTCTTTCTGAACCAGACCAGCTTGTTCCTTCCGCATGGGAATGCCGGCTGCGCCGAAAGCACGGCTGATGCAGTCATTTAAGGCATGGTGTATTATTATTATTATTATTACGCAAAGATGCAGCCTCTTGCTATCAGTGTATGATGGTCTGTTTGTGTGTCCATTATGGAACAGTAAAAATACCCATCGCTTGAACATACATGGAACATACTTATATTTTCATTGCCGATTACACGACAGCCTGACGTAGCATCACAGTGTGCACATGGCTGCGGCCTTTTGTCAGAATTCTTTGACCTGTTGTTGTTATTATCATTGCTCAGCGAACAAACAACAAAATACTTCATTGCTCAAGTTTTATCTTAAAATGTGTATGTTTTTGTTTGCACAGGGTATGCATATATAGTGCATATGCTATATAGTGCATATAGCTGCATGCATGCACATTAGTGATGAAATGGTTCCACTGTATTGTTGTGCATTGTAGATATGGCAAAAATCTTGTCCAGGCGAAAGAATATGGTATAAAGAAAGGAATCATCTCTGGTGCAGGCATGGGATTCCTCTTCCTTGTTTTCTTTGCGACGTACGCGTTAGCGTTCTGGTATGGTGGAAAGCTGGTGCGCGAAGAGGGCTACACAGTTGGACGGATGCTGATTGTGAGTTTAGTTTTTGAATGCACAGTACACTGTGTTGGAAAAAAACGTTCGCCTGTTTATCTTTCGTATAACACTGTCAAAAATTAACCGATTTTAATGATTTTTGGTATGTTAAATCCTGAGAAAATTTGACATGAGCATCTGACAGATTTGTCCACCTCGCCTATCAGCTGTAGCCAGTTTACTGTGGGAAAATCCCAAAAAGTCGTCTTCAGCAGTATTATTCGTACATGTTTCTGGCTATTTATGTTATCTCAGAAGAAAACAAACTGTAACCCTCTTGCCCGCCCCACCTGAAAATGTTACCATGCTAACTTGTGAAATTCAAAAACTTTTTCATCTGACTAAAGATTTGTTGCATTCCTTCAAATGTTGATGGCTATCTAAAGAGCTGGTTGTGGGTTGGCGTTATTGGCTCTGAAAAGATCCATTTGTGGTTTGTGGCAACTGGAATGCTGCTGCTGCTGAAGTCCGTCGAGTTCGACGATGACGTTAGCAACTGGAATATCAGGCATGTAACGTCACAGCAAGTGTTCATAGTGACCACCTTCTGCATGGATATTTGCTTCCTGTCTTTACGCCACTGATCAGTCGCATCATACACCACGCTCCACTGAAATTCAGTACTCGATACGTGTGCTTCGCCTGTAGCATTCCCCAGACATAGATAATAGATGCAGATAACAAGAAGTACTCAACAGCAGTAAGTAAACAGCTAGGCTGCAGTAAAACAGTTAGAGTTTGTTTTCTGCTGAGATAACGTAAATAATCTGAAGTGTGTATGAATAACACTGTTGAAAGACGACTTCCCAAGGTTAAGTGGCTACATCTGACAGGTGAGGTGAACAAATGTGTAAGGTGTCAAATTATCTCGGTATTTGACGTACCAAAAATTATTAAAATCGGTTAATTTTTGACAAGAGTTGTTCAAAAAATAAAAAGGTCGACTTATTTGGAATACAGTATATATGTGGCAAATTCGGTTGTCGATTTAAATGTGGTTGATTACTGAAAAGTTGCTTTATATACACTCTTAATGTTTTACCATTTAAATGCCACACAGTTTGCATAAGCAACAGCATCACAGCTACTTCCGCTGCTGCCAAAAATGCTTAGTAACCTTATATTCGGCAGCAGTGGAAACAATTTTGATGCTCTGAACGTAGCAGTCTGACGCATTTATGCATGGACTGCACTCTTATAGTTGTAGAATGCTGAGTAACACCGTTTGGATTAATCAGTACTTTTCAGTAGGCTAAATGTTGTTGTATTTATTGGTATATTTTTTTATTTATATGGTTAACGGCTTGGTAGTGGGTAGAGTGGTTGTTGACAAAGCTCTAAGCACTGTGATTGTAGAGCATACATGTACATTTCTGTTTCAGTATTGCAAAGGGTGAGCCAAATGAATGCAAACAAACTAACGTGTAAAATATTGTTAGCAGACCCCAGCGATGACTGCGTCATGTGACCGGTCGAAGAGATGTTTGACACAAGTGATAGAAAGCTGTTTTAGTGCAAACCTTATTACTCAACATGTCCTCCTTAAGCCATAACAAACAGCAAAATTCTCTCAGCTATACTGGTCTTGTTAAGCGAAAAACGACCTTGGTGTTACCCACACGACGCTGTGCTAGCGCGGGTACTAGCTATGGCCATGTGTCTGTGTCTCTGTCTGTCACAAGTTGGTGTTCTGTCGAAATGGCTGAACTAATCAGGCTGGTTTCTGGCATGGGAGCTTCCTTTGAACTGCCCTACACTGTGTTATAAGGAAGTTCAGGTGCCTTCAAAAATGAGGGCAGTTCTCTCAGGAACTTTGTTCCAAACTCTGGACTTATAAAATTTTGTCACAGCATATCGATCATCGAAGCACGTTATCAACTTAGCTCGAGAAAGGTGGACGCTCAGAGCGTGATAAACTGGGCCGTCGTCGGTCAGCTAAGTCGATAATACATCCAAGCTCCAATGCTCGACCACTGCAGTTTATCGCACAGATGTTCAAGCTCTGTCTACAGCATGATTTTGTCGCTCGGGTCAATTAGCGACAGCTGATACTTGTTGTGTGTTAGCAAGAACAACCACTAGCTATGGTTCGATCTGTTGAGCCAGTTTTGTCAAGGTTTCTGATAAGGTCGTTCAACATTCATTTGGCTTAAAATATTTTACAAATATCTGTTTTCTGCTGTTAACAGCGCCGTCCTCATTTAAAAACAATGAAATCTGTGACATCAAGACTTTGTTATTTTTGATGTTTAGTGTGTAAAAGTGTACATATATTTTCATGTGATTTGATTGTCGGTTACCATATTTTTACTTTCTTTCTACTCTACTTTCTACTCCAAAAAATTGTGATAGATAGAGCACTTCAAAGTAGAACAGATTTTTTTTGGCACACCCTGTATGTACAGAGAGTGTGTCTAAAAAGACCCCACCAGATAAACTAGAATTTATTTAAATTAACATTTTCATTACCTGTACAAAAATTATGACAATAGTTGCTGGTATATTTCGCCACAACCTGATTAATGTTGTTAAGTTTAGCAAAATGTGACAAATAGTGTCAATGAAAACTGCTGTGAGTTTGCTTTAACTCCATAATGTACTCTGTCAGCATATATGACCAAAAGGATCAGTATTAAAAACATTTAGTGATGTATTATGTTGCTGTTACCAGGTATTCTTCTGTATTGTCATTGGTGCATTTGCAATTGGAACAGCAGCTCCCAATCTTGAGAAAATTACTACAGCACGAGCAGCAGCCTATACGATCTGGAACCTAATCGACAGAGTAAGGATAGTTTGTGTTCCACTTGAGTTTTAACCGTTTTCCCGTTGTTTGCATTTGCGATTTGTAAATATCGTAGAAAGTAAACAGCATCATATTGCCGGACTTTTGTAGTGACTTTTCCTCAGCAATGCCAATTCAGTGTTGGGTGTATTAACCGAGTTATTCTTTTTTGAGCGATTGAGAGGCTCCATGCATTTTCTCTGAAACAGCTTAGCATATTGTCTTTTTTATTGGTGGAGCTGTTAACACTCTTTTGCTCATCACGTTTTGCTTAAAATGTACTTTTCTACAATGCAACCTTATAGACCGTCTTTCATGTTCAGTTCGTGTGCCTTCAGTGCTTTGACGCTGTTGGTTGGGCGCCAGGAAGAGCATCCGGCCTGTAAAACCTGAGTGGTGGGGTGCTGGCGTGGTTATCTGTCTCGAGTGCGGTGCAGACTTGCATATGGCCCAGCTGATGTCACTGCCACTCACTGTCTCTTGCTTCTGTAAGATCCAGATCGGTTTTACCTTTCTGATACCAGCTCACCCGGGTAGTCCCGGACAAAGGGCCGTTAAACGGGCGTGTGTTCGTGTTCAGTTTTGTGTGTTTCTTGTCATTTTTCCCTCCTGTTGTTTAGACATTGGACTGTTGGTTGGGCGCAAGTTTTATCCACACTAGATTGAGTTGTTTGCCTGAACCTGCTCAAAAAATTGTAATCGTCTGAGTTGTTAATACACACATCTGTTGTTCGTTAGAGTTACTGTTAACTTGTTGCAGGAGTCGCTGATAGACAGTAGTTCTGATGAAGGACTGAAGCCGGCTGATATGAATGGAACGATTGAACTGAAAAACGTCGTGTTTCGCTTTCCATCTCGAGAAGAAGTGACGGTAATTAATTTTTTTTAAATAGTAAAGTGTAAGAAGACAGTTGTTGCATATACTGCAGACATTCACTGTTCAGTTTGTCTTCATATTAACTGCAACACAAAATGCAACAGTTTGATCCGCGGTGTTTTTATTGTGGAGTACATTGCTGATGATGACAAATTTTCAGTGGTTAGTCAGTTGTGTAGATTGTTGTGGAGCACGGTGGCAGAGCAACGGTATTTTTTTAAAATTTACATGGGTGTGTGTTTAGTTTGGTGTGCTTAATAGCATAGGCCTGTTGCAGTTTTAAGCCATCTGGAGTGAAAAGATTTTCAGTGTTTTTGTTTACCATTCGGTAATTTTGCGGCTGCCTGCCATTCTAAATTAGTGTCAGATTCCACTTTACAAATCCTCCATTTACTCACAGTTACTTTGTGTTTTGCTTTGGAGTTACTTTTTGTTCTGCACTTTGCATTCAGTGCTTTGACACTGTTGGTTGGGCGTCTGAAAGAGCATCTGGCCTGGACTGTAAAAATTGAATGATGAGGTGTCGATGTGGTTGTCTTTCTGAAGCGAGGTGCAGATTGTTTGCATATGGTCCAGCTGATGCCACTGCATCCCAAAACCCCATCTCTTGCCTCATTCAAGTCCAGACTGGTTTTACCTTTCTGGTACCGGCTTACCAAGGTTGTCGTGGAAAAGCGGCTGTTAAGTGGGTGTAGTAGTAGCAGTAGTTGTAGTTTGTGCTTTACTTTTCATTTTGTTGAGATATTTCAGATATATGTCGAGATATAGAGTGCCTTCAGTGCTTGTGCCTTCAGTCTTTGATGCTGTTGGTTGGGCGGCAGGAAGGGCATCCGGCCTGTAAAAAACTTTGAGCAGTGGGGTGCTGGCATGGTTGTCTGTCTGGAGCGAGGTGCAGACTTGCATGTGGCCCAGCTGATGCCAGTGCCACTCACTGTCTCTTGCTTCAGTAAAATCCAGATTGGTTTTACCTTTCTGGTACCGGCTCACCCGGGTAGTCCAGGACAAAGGGCCGTTAAACAGGTGTGTGTGTGTTTGTTGAGATAGTGTGCGTTGTTTTCGAAGTTGATATTCTTGACTTGTCTGCTTGTGCAGTGAGACTTGTTAGATAGATAGATAGATAGATAGACATATTTATATAGTGCCTATAAATTTGAAAGAGTCACTAAGCGCTTGTTGTGGTTGGTTGATGAATTCTTAATGATGCGTGTTTGTCACAGATTTTGAACGGGTTGAGCATGCATGCCGACAAAGGTCAGACTGTGGCGCTGGTGGGCGCGAGTGGCTGTGGAAAGAGCACGGTGGTGCAGTTAATTCAGCGGTTCTACGACGTGCTGGAAGGCAGCGTCGAGATTGACGGCGTCGACATTCGCAAGCTGAACGTTCACTGGCTACGAAATCGCATTGGCGTTGTCAGCCAGGAGCCTGTACTCTTCGCAAAGTCCATCGCCGAGAATATTCGCTACGGCCGCGACGGAATCACGCAGGAAGACATCGAGAAAGCCGCTAAGGATGCCAATGCATATGGCTTCATTTCAGAACTGCCCGATGTAAGTGGTGCTGATTTTTCGTTGGATTCGGAACGCTTTTTGGAGTTAGTTCTGGAACGTTCTTTTCTGAAAATGTCCCACATGTGTGAAGTTGTCAGCATGGTTTTGTTTGTTTTGTTTTGCATCAGTCTAGGCTATTAACCATTTCTTAGCCAAGCTTGGTAATGGTTTGGCTTGTCCTAGAGTTGTTTATCTGTATATTTGTTTATATAGGGGCTCTATATGTAATGCAGCACTGGTGCATTGTCGCTAAATGCTTAAATGGATTGAGCTGGCTTTTTACTACAATGGTTACCACAGTGGACAGCTACTCTCTGTTAAATTGGGGAGGTGTTATTTAATACTATACCCAATGCATTTAATACTTTCTGCCCACAGAAAGGAAGACTTTCTGCTTGAGGCGATGGTTGAACAGTTGGTGGCAAGGTCTGGAAAATGTCACTGCGATAAAATGACTGTTGCATGGATCGAAATGTCGTTTTGCGATAGGGACTTACAGGTGAACTGAGGAACCAGGGAACATTGTGTAGAAATACAGGTCTGTATCCTTCTGGAAAGACAGACTTATCCCGTAGGTTGGGCAGTGTGCGACAATTTAGTTAGCTTCCAGTGGTTTGCCATCCCAGCACTTACTGGGAGATTGTATTGCCTTTTAGCGCCATGACAGAATAATTCGCCTGCAGCTAAACTGTTTTTTTAAAGATCATGTTTCATTAATACTAAAGTTGTTACTGTAGTTTGTTATCAGTGTTGATCAACGATAATTGTTATTATAATTTTAAAAAGGTACAGATTTGGAGTGACGATGCTGCGAAAATGCTGCATGGACGCTTCATGTAGTCTAACTATTACTCACTCTTGACCGATTCGTGTTAGTAAAGTAATTAATCTCTATTGAAAGTTCTGAAGTTTAAAATTTTTTATGTGATATGTGGTATTGTTATGGCTCTACATTCATCCTATGGACCGACGGAGGCGTCATGTTTTACACTTGTTGGTTCATCTATGCATATTCATATTCATATGCATATTCCCAGGTGGAGGCATACTCCAACCGGTTTGCCATGGACTTTCCGTAGCACATGAAATTTTCTCCACGGTGTATATTCAGGTGACAGGTATTTTGCCTGTAGTACACTGGGTCACTTTATCCTTTGCTGAGACCAAAGTCTCAAACATAAGTCTGAGACGAAAAGTTTGGTCTGAGACCTAATTAATATGCAAAACGTGAAGCGACGCTAAACGTTGGTCTAGACCAAAGTATCATACCAGATCGTTACAACTTCTGGTAATGTAAAAAGCTCTATTTTGGTTTTGTGGATTTGGAGAAAGCTTTTGATAGGGTGCCTAGAGAAGTGATAAGCTGGCCAAGAGAAGTGATAAGCTGGGCAATGCGTAAGCTGGGAGTTGAAGAGTGGCTTGTATCAGCAGTGATGTCTATGTATACAGGTGCAAAAAAAAGATGGGACGATCGGTCTGATACGTAGTTTAAGACGTTCTGCATGGTCTCAGACTGAAGTTTGTGACTTTGGTCTCAGCGAGCGATAAACTGACGCATTGTGTCACATTGAATGGCATTGTTGTTGGACTGTTGTGTGCAGAAGTACGATACGTTGGTTGGCGAGCGAGGAGCGCAGCTGAGCGGTGGACAGAAACAGCGCATTGCAATAGCACGAGCTCTGGTACGCGACCCGAAGATTCTGCTGCTGGATGAAGCCACGTCGGCACTCGACACTGAGAGTGAGGCTGTGGTCCAGGCCGCGCTTGACAAGGTGCTGCTCTAGTCATCATCATCATCATTATTATTATTATTTCACGAGTGCTGCACTGTATGGAAATGTATGAAGTAGAGGGTCCAAGACCAAGAGGAAGACCAAAGAGGACCTGGAGAGAGGTTGTACGAGAGGACTGCCAGGCATGTAAAATGAACAAAGAGGATGCCATTGATCGTTGTAAATGGAGGAAGATTATAAAGGATGTCCAATGATCAGGATGGGTGTGAGTGGGTGAGTGTTTCTTCTGGTACTGGCCTACCCGGGTTGTCCCGGACCAAAGGCCGTTAAACGGTTGTGTGTTGTGTGTGTGTGTGTGAGTGCTGCACTGTACATTCCAGTCATTATCACTGCGTCATCGTCCGCTTCATAGAGTAGATTCCGTCCGCCTTCAATTTCTGTTAATGGGCAGGTGATTGGGCGAGCCCCCATTTGTGGACGGTTGCTGCTATAATTGCCTCAGCACACCGACTGTCATCGTTTAATCCACATCGAGTGCATACTGTGCGTGGGTGTGGCCTGTTGCTACAGATATCACGTTATAACACGGTCTGTATGTGCATTGGGTGCGTGTGTGAGCTGTGCGAAAACGGATGAACCGATCGCGAGCCAGTTTCAGAAGCAGGCGTGTGTGGGACCAAGGAGTCATGCTTTTGATAGGGTCCCACGAGAAAGGGTACTTTTGTGGGGGTCAAGTGCCCAGCCCCCTGCATGACCGGCTGGTCTGGTCTTGGCACCAATTGAGGTGGTAGTGTGTTTCCGAGCGTAACGCGTTACTCATGTTAATGCATCGGTCTCTTTGAATCATCAACATTTGTTTATGTACTGTATATACATGTTTTATGTACAGTTCCATGCAACACGATCCACATCAGTCATTATTACTTTCTCACTTTCCTCGTTATCCTCATAATATGCTCAGCAACTCTGTATGCACTGTCGCTGTACATTTCGCCCCGCCTTCTTCGCGGCCGCATGCTGCCGTTGGTTATTCCTGCTAGCTTCATCACCCTGAGCCCCCTTTTGATTGACAGGTCTCGGCATAAAACCCTGCATACCTTACAGTGCCTGCCGTCATCTGGAATGGACACAACCATTATTCACCGATTTCATGGAAGCCGCCGAAGATCATTCAAACGATGACGGCATAAGTAGGCACAGGCACATCGGTTTCCGATTCCAGTGCAATTGAAATATACTTTTTAAAAGTATCACTATTACAATTTACACGTTGACTAGGTAGAGAATTCCAAGAGTTAATTACTCTATTGCTAAAGACAAATTTCCTGACGTCTAGTCTGAACCTTCTTTTAAACAGTTTACTGTCATGTCCCCTCAAGCCCATATCATCGATATAAAAAAACCAACTATCCATTACCACAGAGCAGGTGCGTCGTACAGCAGTGACGCAGCCTGTTGTAAGTAACTTTTGTCAGTTGCTTGAACATTGGACATGGTCGGTGATACGATACGATACGATACGAGATGCTATTTTAACGTGCAATCAGAAGCCGACATGAGTCAGCTTACTCTACCGCACGGAACCGACAACTGAAAAGTGGAAAAGATATATACTAAAAAGTAAAAAACGGATATGCGCAGAAGTATTGGTAAACAGTCCGGGGAATCCATGTAATCAGTCCTGAAGAAGAAAAAGAAGGCTACGGTGGGAAGGATTTGCAGAAAAGGAAGGTTTTAAGCCTGGAATGAAAGAGTGATGGGGTGATGGAATGTTACTCGTAATAAGTATAAATGTTAGCAGCATAACGACCGTATGAAATTCTATAGTTAAGTAGTTAGCACATGTTGTGTTTGGTGGGTAATAAATACGATATTTGTGGGTAATGAATATGATATTTGTTACGGGTCAGGCTCGCGTGGGTCGGACAACGATCATTATTGCACACCGGTTGTCGACCATCAGGAATGCGGACATCATCTACGGTCTGCAGGATGGCGTGGCTCATGAGTTCGGCACTCACGATGAACTGATGGCTGCAGGTGGCATCTACCACCAGCTCGTCACTAACCAGGTGTGCATTTTTGCCAGTCATTTGTTACTTACACACATGTTTAACGGCCCTTTTTCCAGGACTACCCAGGTGAGCCGGTACCAGAAAGGTAAAACCAATCTGGATTTTACTGAAGCAAGAGACAGTGAGCGGCAGTGGCATCAGCTGGGACATATGCAAGTCTGCACCTCACTCCAGACAG
>Ga0126328_10000324_pt1 | contig 10678 bp, 8 predicted proteins | sample InaspJWI13metaG_FD_97003 | JGI IMG/M metagenome (GOLD analysis project Ga0126328, IMG submission 97003) | Marine gutless worms symbiont microbial communities from Oahu, Hawaii - Inanidrilus sp. 1 OAHU.JWI-13 metaG | ecosystem: Host-associated > Annelida > Digestive system > Unclassified | place... | reverse complement strand
GTTTTAAATTCATGAACCGGGATGAGCATTAATCTTGAAAACCTCAGAGGAGTTTGGGATTATAGTCACGTCAAGAAAGTCGGTTTTGATTAAGTAATGAGATACTAAAAATTTTATTAGCTTTCATTTGCCTGCTTGCTTGCTAGTCTGGTGTATACAGTATCAGTATAAATAGGACAGAATACTTTTTAGTTTACTCAGTAATAGATGTATTAGTTTGAGTTATGTTGTAACTGTCGATATCTAACCAAAAGTCAGCACAAAAATATTGGGGGTAAAACTGTCATAATAATTGTTATATCAGTTAATAGCCTCATTTGTCTACTTATAGTCACGGTTTGAGGTCCTGAAATTTTAAAAACAAATCCTGAAATAGTCTTGAAAATTTTTGTCGTGAAGTGGCAGCTTTAGGATGACTGTCTGCCAGCAAGACCTGTCAGTTAGTTTCAGCATGTGATAATTTCATGTTAGGTTGTGATGCGTCATGTGCGTCGTCGATCAAGTGAAAATAAACAAGTCTACCTGTCATTACAGGAATATCGACGCCAGGTTTTTATCGCTTACATGACTTTCAAATGTGATTTTGATACTTCTGTCGTTTGTCTGGATGTTGAGGGGGGCACTGTAGATGGACTTTAAAAGTCCTGCTGTAGCAGTACCCAGTAGATACCCATTGCGGGTCTTTGAGATCTCTGTAGCCGGAGGTAACTCCGGAGAAATACAGCTAGGCCAACTAAACAGAAACTAAGACAGACTTGATACTGTTTCTTGCTTACTTAGTGCATAGTTTCTCCCACACTCTGGTGCAAGTCCTATGTAGTCTTCACTCTAATTGGTTGACCTGTGCCTGTGTTGCCTTCCTTGGGGTAAGTCCTATGCTGTTAGTCGTGTTTTTTCATGTCCTGCCAGTTCTCGAGTTGTTATCTTTACCTGTGCTGAGCTTGTTACAGTTATCACTATTGTTATGGTTCCCACTACATGACTTCATGGCTTGTCCATTCCAGGCAGATAGAGTGTCAGTATTTTTGTATTTTGCAAATACACTTCTATAGTGATAATTGTGTCTTTAGTAATTAACTTCTTAAAACTAAGAACTAAGTAATTTGAAATCTTGATTAAAACGTTGTTGCTGCACATAAAATATGGAAGACTGTATTGTGTTGAGGCTGCATGTTTTTGCTAGACGGCGCGACCGAAGAGCCAACCACCACCGTGCAACCGACCAAAACCCGCCATACAGCATGTGGTTCGCGGCGAGGAAGTTGAAGCATCCTATCCACCAGGTGGCGCCTCCGGTCGCTCGGATGCGGCATCAGGCAGCCCGTACAGCACTGTCAGCAAGAAATCGCCTCACAAGCACTTTCACCTTACATCGTATGTGATGCACACACCTTGCATACTGAATATTTAACTTATCAAGGGTTGTGTTGTCTCACTGCAGGAAAATGTTATAAACAGGGCAAGAGCTTTTTTCTGTAAACTCGGCGAATGGGAGAGTGGTCAGGGGGTGCCAGGAAAGTTTTAGATGCTTGAGTAGGCATGAAATCACAATTTTTTTCGGAAATTTTATATTGCTACTGTATTTTTGGTCTTGTTGCGGAGAATTTGGTGGGTAAAGTTTTGATGATACATGTTTGGAAGTGATTGTAAGTACCTGGAACAGCAGCTGGCACATTCAAATTATGGAGAAGATGCCAAGAGTTCTCGCCTGTGCCTTACTGTGATGCTGCTGCTATCCAGTCTGGATTTAAATTAGGCAAGAGATGATGAGGTTTTGGGATGCAGTGGCATCAGCTGGACCATATGCAGACAATCTGCACCTTGCTTCAGACAGATAACCACCCCAACACTTCACCACTCAATCTTTACAGGCCGGGTGCTCTTCCTGGCGCCCAACCAACAGTGTCAGAGCACCGACGGACAATACACAGTACTCTACTGTGATACTTATTGTTAGTGTTGTGAAATACTAACAAGAGTAACTTGAGTAAGTGATTGATTCGCTGAGCTGTGTATCGATGCCAGGCCACTGAAGCAGCGTAGCAGGATGCCGGCAATGACGGTGATGAGACAGAGCGACGTCAGTAGGAATGACGAGGACGATCTGTTGCCGTTTAGTCCCGGAAAGTCCGTCAAGCAGCGACTTCAGGTTACTGCGGATTCATTGCAGTGCAGTGTATAAACTGTTTTTGTAATATATATTATACAATACCATAGATTTTTCTTTATTTATTTTATTATTTTTTTTAAACTGTTCCATAATATATATATTATACGATACCATTACTTTTTCTTTATTTTTCTCAGTGCTTGGATTATTTTGTTTTGGTGACAGAAATTACCTGGTGTGTGAGAAAACTGGCTATTAGCATCATACAGATCTGTTTATTATCAGTGTGACCATGTGTCAGGAGCTGCAAGTGTGATTCAATAGACGGGCAGTGCACTCCACCATTGCTTTTACTCGGGCTGATAGCACTATGCAAATTTGTTACAAAGCTGTTTATTATTAAGCGCCCTCGGCACTAGACCTGGCCTTTTCATTTGCCGCCTGAGCTGTGGTAGCTGCAATATTTGTGTAATATCCACGGCTACCAGCCCCATGCAGGCTTCGGGGCATAATGCGCCCTTGATTCTATTTTTCATTTTGGCGCTATATATATTGTTTGCTTCTTTATATCGTATGCTTCCCTAGTTATCCTATTTTCTTCACTTTTTCTTTAATTGTCTCTTCCCTTACTTATCTTTTCCTTTGAGAATAGACCCAGTTCATTTCCATGCCGGATGTCGTAAAAGGTGACTTAACCTGGCTTTAGTTTGTTTGTGTTTATTTTGTGTCGGATTATGTTTCTTTTGACTGGTGAACGCATGTTGTTGTTGTGTTAGGTTTAGTTTTTTTTCTTACCAAGCCAAGAGATTGGCTCGAGGAAACGTCACCGAAATGACCTGTATTGTGTCAAGTGGGGCGTAACGTCACAACTCAGTCTATCCATGGCCACCGGCAGAGAGCAAATCAGATATGATAATGCCTTTGTGACGTCAGAGCTCCGTGACTTCAAGCCTCTGCGACGTCATTTCCTTGACATTGTGCATTAAGTAATAGTATACATGTGGTTGTATTTGGCAGCAGAGGAGCTGCAAGAGTTGGTGAACCAGGAACTCAAGTGTGATCCAGCAGACTAGCAATGTTATCAATCAGTGCTTTTCTCTTGGGCTTCTAGCAGGCTTATTGTGCCTTCAGTGCTTTGACGCTGTTGGTTGGGCGGCAGGAAGGGCATCCGGCCGGTAAAAAAACAGAGTGGTGGGGTACTGGCATGGTTATCTGTCTGGAGCGAGGTGCAGACTTGCATATGGCCCAGCTGATGCCACTGCCACTGACTGTCTCTTGCTCCAGTAAAATCCAGACTGGTTTTACCTTTCTGGTACTGGCTTACCCAGGTTGTCCTGGAAAAGAGGCCGTTGAATGGTTGGTTGGGGGGTTCTAGCAGGCTTATAGCACTATATACAAATGTGTTTATTATTATAAACCTGTTTATTGTCAGTGTGGATGTATGTGTCAGGAGCTGCAAGAGTTGGTGAACCAGGAACTCAGCGTTATCCAGCAGACGAGCAACGCACTCAACCAGTGCTGTCATGGTCACTCGGCATTCGCCGGCTCGTCGGAGGCTGTCGAGTGCCACCGACTGCTGCTTGTTGCCTGTGAGGATTTTCACAATTTGCTGTTGTTGTTGGTACTGCCCGCATAGCATGCCTAGCAGTGTCTGTGTAATGGTACGGTGTCCGTCCATTTGTCCATCTGTCTGTCCGTCCCGTTGCAGCAGTGGAGGAGCAGCTTTGACACAGTCCGGTCACCGGCAACCTGGCTGCGGTATCTCGGGGCCGCAGCACGGCACTCAGCAGCAAATGCGGGCAGTGCCACGTTCACAGACGTGGGACACGACTGAACACAGACTTAGTGCAGGAAATACACTGGCACTGGTTTAGTCATCGTTTGAGATTTTGCTAGTCACCAGTGGAAACGGTCACTCTTTCTTCATTATTGACTGATTCTTTATATGGATTCTGAATGCCTTCAGTGCTTTGACAGGAAGGGCATCCGGCCTGTAAAAAAGAGTGCTGGGGTGCTGGCGTGGTTATCTCTCTTGAGCGAGGTGCAGACTTGCATATGGCCCAGCTGATGCTACTGCCACTCACTGTCTCTTGCTTCAGTAAAATTCTGATTGGTTTTACCTTTCTGGTACTGGCTCACCTGGGTAGTCCCGGAAAAAGGGCCGTTAAGTGGGTGTGTGTGTGTGTGTGTGTCTTTATACCTTGCAGTCTTGGTAAACACAGTTATATTTTCTAGAATCAGTGTATTGACCTTTGCTGCGATTACCAACTGTACTGGTTGGTACTAAATAGCACAAAATAGCTGTGGTAAATTTATTCTCAGTCTTTCCGGTGTATAATATCAGTTTATGTTACTGTTCACTGAACTGTACTTCATAAATTTTGCAGCGTTTGTGTGGTTAATAGATGCCTTGAGTGCTTTGACACTGTTGGTTGGGCATCAGGAAGAGCATGCGGCCTGTAAAATTTGAGTGATGAGGTGTTGATGTGGTTATCTGTCTGGAGCAAGGTGTAGATTGTTTGCATATCGTCCAGCTGATGCCACTGCATCCCAGAACCCCATCATCTCTTGCCTCAATTAAATCCATACTGGTTCTACTTTTCTGGTCCCGGCATACCCAGGTTGATCTGGAATAGAGGTTGTTAAACGGGTGTAGTAGCAGTAGTTGTGTGGTTAATACTCGTAGGAGCTTCCTGTGGCAGTGACTGATGTTTTTAACATGTATCACAGTAGCACTGGTTTTAGATGCATTGGCATTGTTCTGATGATGCAGGCAAGAAACGTGAGGCGTACATGATTGAGATGCAGAAACTGCGTGACGGCCAGTCACCGGCTGAACAAAGTGCCGTACAGGGCCGCCTGACAATCAGCGATATCAGGCTGCCGCTCAAGTCGGAGGTTGTGTCAAAGATTGGCAGTGCACACGGTAAGCCGGCTCCAGTCTGTAATGAGTATTCTCAGCTTCTGACTTTGTACTACATGACCATTTCTGGCCATAGAGATTTATTGCAGTACCAATATTCTCAAATTCTTGAATATTTTGGAGTGTGGAAATTAATAGGACGGCATTTAAGTGGTCTGGTTAAATGGGACAGGCATAAGTGGAATGAGTGGCACTTATCATGTGGGAGATGCAGGTGATCTTTCACTGGAATTTAAAATTTTGCTAAAATACTTGCCAAGGAGATATCGTTCGATTGTCACAATTACAGTACCTTGATTTTTTGCCATTGCTGGTGGTTGGATAACAGGATAGGTGTCTAGCCTGTAAAACCTTATGCCAGTTATCTCAAAAAATTCCTTTCAGAACAACACAAGAAAGAGAACTGGAGTAGGTATACTAGATTACCGAGCGTATGGTTTCGGGGCTGATCCCGATTCTTGGCAGTCAGCCTGCAGGTGATGCAAGTCATAAACCTGGCGGTAGGCTGTCATTACTTTCCACCAGGCCCGCAGTTATCCTCGCAACACTTAAGAGGGCTGCTACCAATTTCACTGCTTGGTGAACAGAGGCACGATGGGTGTGAACAGTTTGCCTAAGACTGTAACCCGACAGCGTCGTGGCTGCGATTTGAACTCAAGGCCATTCTGTGCCTAAGTCCAGCACACTAACTACTCCACTACCAAGCCACCCCTGGAACTGGAATAGATTTGGCATTACCTACGACATGACCAGTTAAGTGTGCGTCATTTAATTTTGTGCATGATCGTGGCATTGCAGACAGTGACATTTTCTACTTTGTCATCATGGTTCGTCATGGCGTTCATGTCATCTTCACCCAGATGGTGTCGACTCACGAGGCGATGGTTCAAGGCACTCTGGATTTCCCGAACCTTATCAGCCTGAAGAACATCACTCAGGACTTTGTCATTGATGTTGAAATCTACGGAATGGTGAGCTGTTTGTCCTTTCTTTTCATTTCATGCCTGTTTACTCTGTGGCTGCCCGGAAAGACAACCAGACATACATGTAACTGCAACAGTCATTTATATTGCACCCTCTACTGGGAGACCGAGGATGCATCCTAAAACAATCGTCAATGTATATTGCATGCTGTATATCTTTTTGCCTTCAGTGCTTTGACGCTGTTGGTTGAGCAGCAGGAAGGGCATCCGGCCTGTAAAAAACTTAGTGGTGGGGTGCTGGCATGGTTATCTGTCTGGAGCGAGGTGCAGACTTGCATATGGCCCAGTTGATGCCACTGTCTCTTGCTTCGGTAAAATCCAGATTGGTTTTGCCTTTCTGGTACTGGCTTATCTGGGTAGTCCCGGAAAAGGGCTGTTAAACGGGTGTGTGTGTGTGTGTCTCGTTTGCAAAATAACAAAGTGATTGATGTCGATGCGTCATTTATGGCAGCGTCCACCCAGTTGTCCATGTCCAATCTAGAGACCACGACGGTTGCACCACAATCTATTGGAGACCTCTTGATTGTGTTGCAACAATGCCAGCTATGCCATATTCTTGATGCTGAACGATGATGATGCTGCGACACTGTGTTGCAGAGTATAATACGCAACGCCGACACCGTTACACCGAAGAAGAAGAGTCGAGCGAGTTGCACACCCAAAAAGCTGTTGACTCCCAAGTCATCTCGGCTGCGGAGGCATAGTCCAGGCGGACCGTATGCCGTGAGAACAACCAACTTTGTGCACATTGCTTCACTGCAGCTCACCAAGGCTAACCTCATGAAGACCAACTTCTCTCTGGACAAAGTAAGATCGACAATGTTTTCGCGACCTGTCTTGACAGTTTGTTGTCCATGTGTAATAGATGTGGTGGAATATCTTGCAAAACGTATGAGAGAGGCAAAGTTACTGTAGGCCACTAACGGGATGTCATATCTGCCAGTTTTTACCTGCGTAATGCTATGCTAGGGCGGGTACTAGACATGGCCCTATGTCACAAGTCGGAGTTCTGTCGAAACAGCTGAACAAATCGAGCTGGTTTTTGGCATGGAGGCTTCCTTCCACCTATCCTAGACTGTGTTAAAAGGAAATTCTGGTATCTCAAAAAAATAAGGGAACTTCCCTCTGGAACTTTGTCCCAAACTCCGAACTTAGAAAATGTTGCTCGGTATATTGATCGTCAAAGCGTGTAAGAAAGATGGGCACTGAGAGCATGATAAACTGGACTGTCGTCGATCAGCTATGTTGACAATACCTCTGAGCTCTGATGCTCGTCCACTAGTTTATCACAGTAATTATCATGCTCTGTCTACAGCACAGTTTCATCGTGCATTCTTCAGTAGTCCCAGTATGCTGTACAACAGGCTGCTTTTAGCCAGTGATATACTTCGGATAAAAGTTCTACTTCAGTTATTATTCGCTTTTGGTTAGATTAATTTCTTTTCAGTTGTTAATGAAAAACACCCCATAAATTTCTTATTTTCTGACTATCTTGTCTATTGTCCATTGGTTTTAGTAAAAGTGATAAAACACTATAGAAAACATTTGTATTATTGACACCTACTACCGTAAAACATACAGAATATTCCCAGTTATTATCTCACTTCTACAAACATATCCATAAATATTTTGCCGGATATTCTGTTTTCGGCACCAGTATAGTGTGTAATTTTGCAGATAATTTATGGCAACAATTTTCTGAGTATTTTGAAAACTAACTGTACTGTGGTGCAATGCATTTTGTTAGGTTCCATATTCGTTCCCGCTACAGGGCTCAATCCAGCTGCGACTGAGTTGTTTGATGCAAAGTAACGTTGAAGAACGCGGCTTTCTGGTGCGTTATTCTGTCCCTTGTTGTCAAGTACTGTTCGGTTAGCAGATTCAGATCATTCAGTGCTCATATTGCTCCTGTATGTTGTCATTATAACACTGTCAAGGATTGTGTGATATTTTTCTTATGCGAGCATCATTTCATGCTACTAACATTTCATACTGTCATATTGTTTATCGGTATCATTCATTGAAGCTCTATACTGGCGTATGCCTGTTCATTACCAGTCCCTAGAGGTTTCATTACACTTTGGGAGTTTGGCCTGAGTAGGGGTGATTATTACTGTGGCTAAACAGAAAGCTGTAAGAAGTGATGGCAGTGGCAGTTGTCTAACTTTTCTGCATATTGTTGACCATATTTCCATATGAACCTGTGTTTGTTACTTTCTTCTTGGATTTTCCGCCTCCACTTGTCCTGGGGAAAAGATAAAGTAAATGTAAAGGCCATTGGCCAGTCAACGTCAGACCTACGGTTACCTTCCCAGCCACAGGGCATCACTGCCCCTTCACTAGTACCAGTGTGAACAGCTTGCCCAAGGTTGCTACCTGAAAGCGCATCGCAGGGGATCAAGCCTGCAACCTTTCAGTCGCAAGCCCAATGCCCTAACCATTACACCACCGGGCCACAGCCCAAGGAAAAGCTCGGAGACTGTGCTGCTTTTATTTGTCAGCCGTGTTTCCTGTCGACCGTGCAGCGGTGTTGAAGCATGTAACGGAATAGTCGTAGTCACTTGCTCTGCACACGTTGAGTGGCTTTACTTTTCCGCTAAAACTTCAGTTTTAAACTGGTTTTAGACCAAAGCTTTATCCAGACCTAAAATCTGGTTTTAAACCAAAGCTCAGATTAGCTTCAGTTTTCGCTATAAGTTTTAGACTGAACTGTGTTGTCACTTTACTTTTGCATATTAATTAGTTTTTAGACCGATATTTGGTTTAAAACTAAAGTTTTAGCGGAAAAGTAAAGTCACCCATTGTTGTCATTGTCACTGAATCATGCTGCTGGTAAATGCAGCTCAGTCTCATGCTTGTGTCAGACGATGTTTGAAGACGTGAGTGGATTCGGAGCGTGGCATCGCCGATGGTGCGTCCTCAAGAACAGTCACCTGTCATACTGGAAATACCCGGATGATGAGAAAGAGAAGGTCATACATGATAATTTATTCTCTTTGTGTTAAATGTGTTCACTGGCAGTAGCGTCTCTACCTGCTTTGGGGTCCTGGGCACCCCCAGCCGAACGGGGCCCCTCGCTAGAAAGTATTTACCGGGTTTCCCTTACAGTTGATCTTTGCGTTGTAATAAGATAATTAGTTTTTTAAATTTATTTCACCACAGCCAGTTGGGGGCCCCTAAAAAGGAAAAAATCTGGGGACCCTGGGCACGTGCCCAGTGTGCCATTGGTTGAGATGGCCCTGTTCACTGGTGTGATAGGCTGTTAAGTGCAGCTGTTTAGTTTTAAGGCTTTGTACTTTCAAACATAGATGCAGTCTATTGCTGCACGTGTCGCATATTCCGTGGTCTGTGTGTATCCATGTGTGTGTGTGTGCGTTGGCCACACCTGTGAGCTGTGCAAAACTGGCTGAACCGATCTAGATGCCATTGTTGGATGAGGGGAGGGTGCACATTGGCACAAAGTGGCAAATATGATTGAACGATCCGTGTGTGGCAGCCATGCGGCCTTTAACCACTTGTTGCGTGTAAGTGGCAAATTTTGAAGGATAATCCTAGATGTATAGATCATTAGAATAACAGTTAGCTGTTTACTATGGCAGTACTTATGCCTTTAGTGCTTTGACACTGTTGCTTGCACGTCAGCAAGGGCATCCAGCCTGTAAAAAACTGCACTCTGACATGATTATCTGTCTGGAGCGAGGTGCAGACTTGCATATGTCCCAGCTGATGCCACTGCCACTCACTGTCTCTTGCTTCAGTAAAATCCAGATTGGTTTTACCTTTCCGGTACCGGCTCACCCGGGTAGTCCCAGACAAAGGGTCGTTAAATGGTTGTGTGTGTATGTTCACTGCGGCAGACTCCGATCGGCGCAATTGACTTGAAGCGCTGCATCACGGACGTCGTGGGACTGGTTTCGCGTGATGTCTGCGCACGACCAAACACATTTGAGCTGCAGACCGTTCGTCGACAACAGGCCGGCGATTGCGACACATTGGTCACTACGTGCTACGACACTTTGTCTTCCACAAGGTGTGTTAGCTGTCAGTAACTAACGGTATTCGGTTGATTTTGTCCTATAACCTCAAAATAGTGTCCACAAGATTGAGTCATTTTATCGTATTTTTGCACAGTTGCCTCGCTGTCTGTCTGCAGCGCAGTGCCAAATGCTACTGCCATCCCCGAATGTTATCGTCTCTGGTCTCATTAGATTCTGGAACAGTTTTACCTTTCTGGTACTGGCTTACCCAGGTTGTCCCCAGAAAAGGGAACGTTAAACGGGTGTTTTTTGCGTAATTGATAAAGCCATTTACGGGCATATATTAGACCAGTTTGATTCAGTTTACCCATAAACTTTCTGTATTGCTCCCACATACCACATACACTCAGTGTTTGGTATACTGTATCCAGTGGCTGATTAAATAACCTGTATTAGGTTTGTTCATGGTCACATTGCCTAATTTGAGTTCTCTGCTCCTGTATATTTTGGAATGGGTGAAGCTGGGCCCTTCAAATTGGTGTCTGTACTGTTGCAGCCAGATAACCGTTTAAAACTAGAACTGAACGATTCCAAAACTCCTGTATCCTGTAGTGTGTGTCTAATTTCCGTTGCTGATAGTTAATCCTTGTGTACCTTTAGCTGTATTTTTATGTTTTTGTTGTCT
>Ga0126328_10000323_pt1 | contig 10685 bp, 6 predicted proteins | sample InaspJWI13metaG_FD_97003 | JGI IMG/M metagenome (GOLD analysis project Ga0126328, IMG submission 97003) | Marine gutless worms symbiont microbial communities from Oahu, Hawaii - Inanidrilus sp. 1 OAHU.JWI-13 metaG | ecosystem: Host-associated > Annelida > Digestive system > Unclassified | place... | reverse complement strand
GCACACTGTTTAAGATCACCTTTCTTGGGAAGTGGGATGAATGTGAAGATCGTCCATTCCTCTGGTCCCCCACCAGTTTCCCAGATCGCCACACATATTCTGTGTAGACAGGTAGAGTGGACGAATGTAGAAACATTCCCCCCGGACATCTGTTCCCCCGCACACCTGTTCCTCTCAAAAATTAGGCCTACCTAACACTAACCCTAAACCTTAACCCCCAATACTGATTCTGTCCTAAATAACCCAACCCTAACCCCTAACCCCTAACCCTAATCCTTTCTGTCTCCTTGTGGCATATTCTACATGAGCGTACCTTGTCCACAATCGAACGCCAGTATTTTCGAGAGGCTTCCTTCTTCCCGCGTTGGAAGGTTCAACGTTCAATGGTCTCAAATCCGATTCAGTGGCTCTGAGCCACGTGTATGGTGTAACCTTAATAATCCTAACCCTAACCCTAATAACCTAAACACTAACCATATAACTACAAATCCTATAACGCTAACCAGACGGCAGATATCAGCGATGGTGATTTCTGGGGGAGTGTCCAGGGGGCAAATGTCTTGTCACGTGAGGAGACGCCCTGATGCGGTCCTATTGAGGAGAAGAAAGAGGAGCACATAATTCCGCCGCTGCTGCTGATACCTACCTGTACAGTGTGACCAGGTGTCATTGGCATGCACGCTGAGAGAAAGAGAACGACACTAAATAGCACCTGCTATCGATCGGCCGGATAATATTACCTCCTGCAGTAAATTACCTCCATTAAAAACCCCGAACAGTGAGGTGGATCACGCGACCATAAGTAAATGCGTACATGTCGACGGCGTTCTACCGTGCACGACTTGGAGGTACAGGTAATACCGTAACAAGACTGGAGTAGGTATGACGAGGTAGTTTAGCCGACTATAGAATGGCATCCATGTACGAATCTCGTTTTCATCAGATGATAACGGTAGCTAAATGCAACAAAGTATACGTTGGTGACGTTTTTCATCATTGATTGTAGTGTTTCTCCTGTTTGATAAACTCTGTCAATTTCTTTTTTCTATATACAAACTAGGTTTACCTTAGTTATATACCATGTGTCCCCCCAAAAAACGTTTACCTTTTTATTTTTTGAATAACTCTGTCAAAAACTAACAGATTTTAATATTTTGGTAAGTTAAATCCTGAGAAAATTTGACATGAACATCCTACAGATTTGTTCACCTCACCTGTCAGATGTAGCCACTTTACCTTGGGAAATCCAAAAAGTCATTTTTCGACATTATTCATATACTTCAGATTATTTATGTTATCTCAGAAGAAAACAAATAGAAACTGTTGTACTGCAGCTTTAGCTGTTCACTTACTGTTGTTTAATGCTTCCTATTATCTGCATAGCCCTAGTACTGCGTGTGGGGCACGCTACAGGAGGATCGCGTGTATATGGAGACGTTGAGGCTTGCGGTAGCGGCTTGTTGCGACATGGGCTGAATTTCAGCACAGCGTGGTGTACTATGCGACTGATCTGTGCCGAAAAAAAACTGGAAGCATGTATTAATGCAGAAGGTGGTAACTGTGAACACTTGCTGTGACATTGCTTGTCTGACATTCCAGTTGCCACACGTCACAACCTGTTCTATTTAGAGTCACCGACGACAACCCACAACTGGCTCTTTTCGGAGCTTCCAACGTTTGATAGAACGCAACAAACCTTCAGTCAGATGAAAAAGTTTAGCAATTTACAAGTTAGTGTGGTGACATTTCAGGTGGGGTCGGCAAGTGGATTACAGATTGTTTTTTTTCTGAGATTACATAAATAATCAACAGTATGTAGGAATAATACTGTTGAAAAATGACTTTTTTGGATTTTCCAAGGTAAAGTAGCTACAGGATTTAACGTGCCAAAAATTATTAAAATCGGTTAATTTTTTACAGAGTTATTCAAAAAATAAAAGGTGGACGTTTTGGGACACTGTGTATACGAAGGTGTGAAAACTCGCTTACTTTGTTCATGGAATTCGAGGAAAAATGCAAACATTTTGTGCAAAATATGGTCTGAAGGCGCCAGCGATAACTGCGTCATGTGTCTGGTTGCAGAAATGTTGGACACAGACAACGAAAAGCTGTTTTAGTGCAAACCATGTTATTCAGCATGTCCTCTTTAAGCCAGAATGACCAGCAAAATTTTGTTTTTTTTCAGCCACTGGTCTATCGCCCTGTTAAGCGAAAAAGCAACCTTAGTGTTTTCGAGTGTTCGAGAGGAGCGAGGACGACCTTAGCTGAAGTTCGGTCTGTGTCAAGTTTACTGATAAGATTGTTCAGCGTGTTCTTTTTCCTTTTATTGTAAGAGATTTTTGCATCATTCACAAATTAGTGAAACTTTTTGTCACTCTAAAACATTTGAGAAATACCTGTTTTCTGGTCTTAAAAGCGTTATACTGGTTTATATATGATGAAATTTATGACATCAAGGACTTCTTTAAATTTCACGCATAATGTGTAAAAAGCGAAAAATTATTTTCATGCGACGTGATTGTAGAGTGAGTACGCTTCAGTACCATATTTTTACTTTCTTTCTACTCCAAAAATTTTGAGATATGGCGGCTTCAAAGAAGACCGGGATGTTTTGGCGCACTCTGTATATATACACTGTGAGTCAAAAAATACAAGACATTAAACGCTTGCCCATAACTTCCCCGAATGTTAACCGATTTTCAAACTTCTTTCACCGACAGACTTAGTGGTAAAATTGTAACAAATTAAAATATCCCACCGTACCTTAACTATGTCGCTACACTAGCTTGTGAAATATCTATGTTCCAAAAATGACTGTGCTCCAGAAGAAATTGAAGCAAACTACCGTGTAAGACTTAGCTACTCAAAAAAACTCTTTTAAAATATTTGTCTGGTAAAATACTTATGAGTTAAGTCAGTGACAAAAAGACGTTCACATCAGCCATATAAAAAACCCATTATCAACTGTACACAACTGCTGTAACAAAGATACAGATGTTGCAGCAATATGCCGTACGTGATCAGCAGTCAGTCAGTCACTGATGGCGTCAGTCTGTCAGTCATTAAGTCAAAACTGGTCTACAACAGTATGATATGTGTTGATAATAAACTCACATTAATCTATCTATTAATGTAACAACAATTAGCAACAGTTTCTGTCCGTTATACACAAGTTATTTTACTTATCTGGCGAGTTCTGCGTCTTTGAGGATAATCAACCATTTTGCCTCTAACTTTGCCAAGTGTTTACCGATTTAAAAAAAATTCTTTTACCAGCAAATTAAATGATATATTTGCAATGAAGTAACTCATCATAACTTAAATGCTTGGCTATACTACCTTGTCATTTATCATTAATCACAATATATATTTCAGATTGTCGCCAATTTTCTGACATTCATATTTCACAACGTAGTGTAGCGACATATTTAAGGTGTGGTGGGAGTTGTAAATATGAATTTGTTGCAAATTTATCAGTAAGTCTGTCAGCGAAAGAATTTTGAAAATCGGTAAATATTTGGGGAAGTTATGGGCAAGAGTTTAGTGTCTTGTTTTTTTGACTTACGGTGTAGAATGTGAAACTGGCCGGCAGGAAAACCGCAGGAGACCACAGACGGTTAAATATTAAGATGTGATGCTCAATTTTTTGTCCTAATGTTAATAGCATGTCACCGCTTTTTGCAGGACATGAACTACCATTAACGTTGTAAACTGCAGCAGTTAAAGCAAGTTTTAATCCGAAGTGATGAATGTCTAGTTTTTTAGTTTATCATGTTCTAAGCGTCCACCTTTGTCGAGCTCAAGTTGACAATATGTTTCGACGATCGATGTGCCGTGGTGAAAAATTTAAGTGCAGAGTTTAGAACAAAGTTCGACAGAGGGAAGTGCCCTTACTTTTGTAGATACCTGAATATCATTATAAAACAGTGAATGATAGATTGAGCGTCAAAGAAAGCCTCCGTGCCAAAACTCGATCCGTCCAGACGTTTTGACAGAACACCGACTCGTAGCAGACAGACACGGGGCCATAGCCAGTACCGCACCAGCATGTGTCGCTCGAGTACAATGTGTAAGAAAGATTCTAACTGTGTGTGTGTGTGTGTGTGTGTGTGTAAATACTAGCGAGTGGGTATTTGTTGGCTGGTCGAGTGCTATCAGCTGGCTGGCTGGCGAGCTGACTGATGGACGGATAACGAAGTTGCGCCAGCTGAAGACGTCGCGTCCGCAATGGTCCGGCGAACACACACACCCACGCGTCCGTGCAGGAACACACTCACTGCCAGTGGCGTAACTCTACTGTGGCCGGTATCAGCTTACGGTGGCGAAAGCTGGACTCCCAACAAATCTGATGAAAAACGAATTGAGGCAGCTGAAATGAGAGGGTTCCGTTAAATACCGGGAGTCCCATGGATAGCCAAGCAAACACGTGACTGGGTACTAGAAAAAGCCTTTGCAATGAAAGGCTTGTTGGCAACTGTTAAAACAAGAAAGTTAAGGTACTTTGGTCACGTCATGCATAAAAGTGGAGACTGCTTGGAGAAAGAGGCACACTACCAAGAAAAAGAAGAAAAGGAAGACCCGAGACATCTTGGAATGGGAACATAACATCATGGACCGGGCTCAAGCCAGAACAATTGATGCGGCAAGTGGGGCAGCGTCTACAGTGAAGACAGACTGTCCACAGTGCGACCAACCCCCGGACCTAGGACGGCTGAAGACAAAGACAGACTAACCGGAGGGACGACGATTACTGCCGGACGCAGCAGGTGAGGGGGGTAGAATAGCCTCACGAAATAATTATGACCAACGAACACAAACTTGACTATGATAAAGTTTGCTGTGTGAGCCAAAAGTAACCTATCGCCACAAATTTTTGCTAGTTTGGTTGCCAGATGTTTAGGTATTAACTACTCCATTGCAACAACATTTTACCCGAGGTTCCCGAGCGCCCCAATAACACTAGATGCAAGGCAAAGCCCGCCTTTACCGCCTGGAAATTATTGTTAATTGGTCAGTTAATTGGTTCGCCTGTGTTCTGCGCAGCACTTGCACTTCTTGTCGTACGCCGCCATCTATCGAATGTCACGCGAAACCAATTCTGTGGATAAAAGCCGATAAACCAACAAAAATTGGTTGTCACGGCAAAGTCCTTTATGGATCGAAAAAAATTAACTTTAGGTCATTCATCTACAGTCATAGTACTACCAACCTTGCAAATTTGGTGAAGATCGGTCCTGTACATGTTGAGATAATTGGTGTGATAAAAATTGTTTTAAAAACAATACATAAGAAACAAAAGCAGAACATAAGACCGCCTTGATGGGCTAAAGATTCGCGGAGGCGCATTTCATTGCTTCTGCCCCGCGCGTTGAGAACCATAGTTACGCCACTGGTCACTTCCATCAGCGTCGAGCCGACCGCTGCTGCTGCTGCTGCTGGGATTCGGTGTGCAGTCGAAGCAGCATCTCGTCAGCTCGTTGGAGCAGATATCCTGCACGCCGCACACATCGGCGCCGCTTCCGCGCACACTCTTAGTCATACGAGTCAGCGTTTTGTTGCCGTGCCGCCAGTTAATGACGGAAGCGTCTTTCCGTGCGCGCGCGCGTATAGTGCTTTTAGCGTCTTTTACGTCTTTTAGCGAGATGCTGGACTAAAACCAGTAAGTGCATACAACTTTTTTTTAAAGTTACTTCACCCAAAGCTATATAGTGTCTGTATACCGAGATGGTTTAACGAGTATGCGGCGCGTTTGCAAAGTGTACGTGACAAAATATATGTTTCAAATCGCATCGAAGGTTTATAATAGAATTTTGCATCATGATAAGACTGAAAATAAACCGAGTAAATTTCGGAGTAAAAGTGTCACAGTCGTGTCGAAAAAAAGAACGAGCGTTGCGCCATTCATTGTGTAATCTATGCGATCAGTTGTTAACACGTGCCACATCCAGCGTTCGAGAGTACGTATTTTACGTTTTTCCCGATTTCAAAAAAGGCGTTTTTACGTTTTTTTCAACTGACATTTAAAAATCCGTCGAAATGAGTTCACAACTTCGCTTTGTTTTTACACTTAATTTTGTTAGTTATTATTTAGTGTTACTTACTAACTTTTCATGGCTATAATGTGCCGGTGTGCCGTTAAGAAGCTGCTCACTCACGCCGAATTGTTTGAGTGGTCTCTAAAACTACGCACGTTTTTAAACGTTTTAACGTTTTTTTCGTAATCCAAAAACGTAACGTTTTACGTTTTTGAGTTGTTGAATAAGTATTCTCGAACACTAGCCACATATGAGATGAGCGTCTTTCAGTCCATTATTAACCGCTACACTTTACTTTATAAGCAGTCTAAAAGCGACAAGATAATTAATTGTTAAGCCGAAAGGGCCATTAATCCTCTTACAGATTGCATCCGTTAGCAATAATCAGTATGCAGACGATACACAACAATCTGTCAAGCACAGTAAAAAGAACACCAATGAGTAAGAACGGACAATGAAGTAATTCTGCGGATATCGTCAAAATGTGACGGTTAAACTGCCGATTTGTGCGCATTAACTAAATACATTCTGGGCAATGGACATGCAGTATCAACGAGGCACTGTCTCGTGGCGACACTGATTACTTGAAGATTTTTCAGTCCGAAAGGCGCCACTTTGAATAAATGTACCTCAGATTAGTCAGACAGTCGAGTTTTTTTTATTAAAAATTGCTTTTTGAAAGTAAGTGTATCGTACTTAAGCATTTTAGTTTTAGAGCTGCATAGTTTGCATCGAACTGTACGTTATATGAAAGACGCCCCGGTGTGTGTGTGTGTGTGTGCGTGTGCTGTTTGGTTTGAAGGACCGTAGGACGGAGCTCGTTAGAGTTGTGCTGAATGAAATGAACATTCATCTTGACCAGCTGCGCTCGGCATCCGCGGCCGTCCGTCATTAGAACACTCCATCTTTCATCTGCGCCGGTCGAGGCCGTCGACGGCAGATGCGTCCGGGCCGCCGACGCCCGCTCTCCGACCGCGGCGTTGCGACGGGCGCGGGCCGCGGCGTCCGGGGTTGATGGCGGCGACCGTTGTGGTGGACACGGGGGCGAGCGGCGGCGTCGAGACGGAGGACGACGAGCGGCCGGGGACTGAGCAGGCGACGGCGGCGGCGGCGGCGGGTGACGATCCTGCGGACATGCCGACCGACGACAACGCTTACGACGACGACGACGACGACGACGCGCCGACGTCCGACCTCCCGTTCCCGCTCTTCGCGTCCAAGGCTTTCTACTTCCTCGACCAGAAAACCGCCCCGAGAAGATGGTGCCTTCAACTCGTCACATCACCATATCCTTTCAGTTATTCGACGTCACAGAACCTACTTTTTTACCTGCCGTAACTCTAGCCTACTTAGCAAGTAAGTAAGTATAAACGTGCGCAGTGGCCAGCAGAAATCGCTAAAGGAGGCTTGCTTGGGAGGCTTGCTGGATATAGTGGGCCATTATTAACACTGCCTGCATAGTATGTGGAGCAGAGTCTATGCAACTGTCGGGCGTCCGTCCGTCCGTCCGTTTGTCTGTCTGTCCCATCCGGCCGCCGCACGCCGCTGCTGCAGGTTTGCTGCTGTGGGCCCGGCGGCAGGAGATATCGAATGCGAGCAGTGTCACGTTGTCATTGTACGTAGGTAGCAGAACACAGACTTGCAGAATATTTATTACGTGCTGCGTTTACTAACTCGGTCGCAGTAACTGCTGCATCCCACACTGAGCGAGCTTGTATTCACTGGCTCATCAACAGGAAACACATGCACATTGGCCACCTGGTCATTCATCTCGAGTCTTTCACGCCGTCCCAAGACATGTAATCCAATAAGCCACTTCATACATTTTACGTATGCCGCACAATTTGGTTAATCTGCTTCAGCCGAGCAGCTGCGCTCAATACTGGCTGGCCTGAGCTATTGCTAGCCAATTACACGCAGCGTTATGAATAAGTTAACAGTGGTGCAGAAATCCAGGGCTATACAGTTTTCACACGTCTTGGATAATAAGTAATCGGATTTTTGTATACACAGGGCAGTTCTGCGGTGAGAACGCTGTCTGAATAATGCAATGACGCTTTCTTGGGTGAAGGTATAACTTAGCAAGAATAATATAATTTAATTTTATTTTAAAATATTGAAAACACATAGACCGCCACCATGTTGTCAGATCGGACTGTCTAAATAAAAGCTGAGATATCATGGAAACTAAAACAAACTTTTGCCATGTAAGAAAGTGGTGAACAATGCAAAATTACACTGGAATGAGAATGGTATTCTGTGCTTACTGTTTCGGACCTTTACCTTTTTGACAAAGAATTTTAATAGGAGCCGGCTTACACTCTGCACCTATTAGCCGCGGAAAAAAACATTCATGTTCCATTGTTTTCTCTGTATATTAGCACTCAATACCTTCCGTTCTTTTGCGTGGACTGTATATCGTTATCAAGCTCTGGAAGAATTGTTTACAATTTTTCTGTCATTAGTAACGGAAGTAGCAGCAGCAGCTGTAGGCCTACCTGGAGAATACCCGCCGAGCACAGCGACACAGCGTACGACTGTAAGTACTAATTATGACTACCACGAAGAGAACGTGTTTTTTTCGCCGTAAAGGTGGGATGAAGTCGGACAACTGGTGATGCTGCTGCTGCTGCTGCTGCTGTCTGCTACGAGTAGGACTACGCGTTCGGTAGTTTAGCGTAGGCGTAAGTTTATGTCTACTCGGAAGCGCAGCCCCATGCAGACATGCAGTTGTTGACAATGAGCACGGCCAATATCTTTGTTTTCTGTCTTAACTGTTGACTATTTAATACTTGTAGAATGAAGAAATTGTGTAAATTGTCGATGTTATCGGGTGCCACCTTCACAAATTTACATTTTGATTTAAATGGGATTCAGTGTTACTTAAGATGAACGTTATAATGTTCCTAAATATTTAAACGTCAGTCAGCTGACGCCCATCGAAAACACTACAAAACCGTCAGAACACGGGAGATGACATTCTGCAGTTTAATACCAGGAATTTTCTGCGGCTATTATACAACCGTTCTAGTAGACGTGGCATTAAACACTGTACTCCGTTTATCGGCCACTCTGTCCATTTATCTATCCGTGCGTCCATTCCGAGCCTGTCTTGAACGTCTTTTCAGCATAGATTGAAACGCTTGACGGAATTTCAAAGTCCAAGGTCTCGCCGGTAGCGTAAAGGTCGACTGAGATGGGGATTGCCGCTAGTAAAGAACAGTCATATGAGCGTATTCGATGCACTGAGTTGCCGTAACGGTCCGTATATCGTGGCGTTTATGCGACCCGCGTTTCGTTGTAATTAAGATTAATTTCTTCGAACTGACTGGTGCGCAGTGCTCGCGTGAGGTCGTCGTTTGGGGGCGCTGCTCGTGCGACGTGTGAGGCAATAAGTCGGTGCGTTCGCGACGTGTGTGGCGTCTACTGCGGCGATCATCGGACAATGCACGCGGCGGCAGTGCCGTACCGTACGCCGCTCGGTGCCATGCAGTCATGCCGCCCTCGCGAGCTGGGACGCCGACGGGCGCCACCCGCCATCAGCCGGCTATTATTAAGCAATGACGACTTTTTGTGTGCAGAGTGCAGTGGCGTAGCCAGGGGGTGCGTCAATCTGTAGCATTCCTTTCTGTCCATTCCCGTTCAGCTGCCCTACCAAGTCGGCCGTACAATCAAATAACGTCATGACATATCACACCGCCTGAATGATTGAACGAACAATGATAAACAGTTAAAACAGTAGTCTATAGAGGCTCGACTTTGCCTAATTGACAAAAATATTGGCACTTTCGCTAGGTTTTACGCGTAGGCCTATAACACTGAGAAATCACATACCAAAAATTATGTATTTTCATGGCAGGAGGTGCGTACGCCCCTTACGCCACTTGTATGGCCACGCCACTTGCAGAGTGCGCTTAGGGGCCTACAGACTGAGGACGCATAGCTGCCTAGTCGACGAAATGGCGGTGCCAGCTGTTGGGTTACGGGGTTGAAGCCAGAGCCACACAGATTTGACCCAAGCCCATCCAAGCGTACATTTTTTTTATTTTCCAGCTGCCTGCGACACCACTAATCCGAGCAACGCAGACTTTTTGAGTCACTGACTTCACGTTACTGATGACTCAATAGTTGTTTGACAGGTCGCCCCCTCATCAGGCAATCTGCCCCTGGACCCCGCTGGGGGGCAAAGCCTCCAGACTTCCAATATAAGCTCGCAGTCCCGCACTTGCCATAGAACGGACTTAAACGCGTCCATGTTTCATTAGCTGGTACCTGGCACCGGCACTGTGGTGCACGAAATGTAGAACATCTTGTTCTTCGGACACCTGTCTCGGACCTAGCCCTAACTATAGTGACCCAACAGGGACAGCAGAAGTCCGGGGTGCGGGGCAAATGTCCGGTCATAGTTGCTGAACAACGGCGGATCTGATCGATGACGACCGCGGAGGATGAACGTTGTAAAGAATCGTCTGCAGTGCGAGATCACGATAGAGACGGCACGGCGGTTTGACGATGGCACATTAGTAAAAAGTAAGTAAAGTAAACGGAGTATAGCAGTTCGCGACTCGCCTCACCGCTACGGGAACTCACATGCCATATGGGATCACACAGTATTACCTGCCACCCGGCAGAGGTGACATTCCCGCCTTT
>Ga0126328_10000322_pt1 | contig 10686 bp, 2 predicted proteins | sample InaspJWI13metaG_FD_97003 | JGI IMG/M metagenome (GOLD analysis project Ga0126328, IMG submission 97003) | Marine gutless worms symbiont microbial communities from Oahu, Hawaii - Inanidrilus sp. 1 OAHU.JWI-13 metaG | ecosystem: Host-associated > Annelida > Digestive system > Unclassified | place... | reverse complement strand
GCTCGCAAGATGCTGAAAGAAGAAGGTGTAAGTGTTACCGTTGACAGGTGTGAGCGAGTACGTATGGAATAAAGGAATACTAATATTGCTATTTGATACATTTTTGTAACGCATTTGACGATAATAATCGCTCGGTTTCGTCAGGTTTCGTTCGGTTTCGTGGAAAAGGGCATAGTGTGGCCCATAGTGAAAATAACACTTTCACTAAGACGGAAAACAGGTGCACATGCAGACGCGCACACTACGTGGTGTTTCAGATGGCTCATTTGGCCATGCCGATCTATCTCCAGCATTTTTTTGATCCTGTTGCAGTTAGATTGCCCATCTACCGCTATCAGTGACTATTAAAATCGACGTTACGTTTTATTTACACGAAAATTATGTCTAGAGTCACTCGGTCAGTTACGCCGTGCAAGCAATTATGGCCTATACCGTCAATACGAACCATCACAGCCAGCTCCAGTTTCCATCACTAAAACGTATACTATCCTGCTTCATTAAAGCCACAAATATATTTTTAAATGTACTCAAACACTACAATATTAACAACAATCACATCATATCTAAACAAAATAAACAACGGTGGGTCTACTCTAATAGTCGACACGGCCCCACGGAGCACCTTGCCTGGAGACGCTATGACAAGTTGACTGAATAGCGGAAGTAACCGTCCGAATATTTAATAGCTGTTAAGTAACCTCAGGTTACTCAGCTGGTCGAGTCAAGTACCGAAGCTGTATAAGCTACTAATTTCTGCCGTTTCAGCACTCGTAAGTTCATAACTTTATAAATATGTCTCATCGCTTTCGTGCCATCACACCGTGGTGCCATCGTTCAGCACAGTTCACAAGTCCTGATCTCTTATGTTCATTTTTCCCACGGAACTGTCAGAAGTCACTCTCTCGTTCCATTCTACAGGGTGGCGTAGAGAGGTGGAACATCCGTACTTTACGCGTGCGTATCTCCGGAACCACATATCCAAACTGTGACAAAATTTTCTGTGCATGCTACTTATGGCTATGTCTTGGTCTTCCTCTGGTGAAGTTGCAACACGGTATGTACTTCCGGTTTAGTGGATGGCGTCATGGCGCAGCACAGGTTTCGCAGCGTTTACTCCAGGTAAATTCTGCCCTTGAATCAGACCGCCATGAACTATATGTAGCTTCAGAGGGCTTCGCCCCCTGACCTCCTGATCTACTGCGCTCGCCATCCCCCCACTGTGAAATTAGTTCCAACGCCACTGGCGATAGGGTGCATTTGGCTCATTTAGCAACTTTTATTACAGTAACAGTAGCATGTGTACAGCGTGAGTGGAAAAATTCGACCCCCACGTTTATTCGAATTTTTTTTACAACAGCAGAGTAATTTTACCGGTATACAAAATTTTACACGCCTATTTTACGTTCATGCATGTAAATACGTGTACGTTAAGACTAGTTGCCTCCAACTTTGACAAAGTTATGCATGCGTGAAAATCCAGCAATTTTTTCATTTCACTACGAAAAACAATCGCGGCGCCAATGCGCCTGAGTCACATTCTGCATAATTATGAGATACCGCAAGTTCTTTATTTTCAACATGGCGGCCGTCCGCTATCCAAGATTTAAAAAAATAATAATTTGAACCTTCATGCACCCCATCGTACCAAATTCTGTGAATATCGATCACACCGTTTCAAAGATATAGCGATTTTCACGTTTTCTAGGGAAATGTAAAAATATAATAGATCGAGCTTAACGTGGCACGTTAGAAATATAGAATAAAATTTGTCATTTTGGCGTAGATATGAACATGCCGTTTAAAAGTCTCAGTCCTCTGGGAAATATTTCCAGAAAGCCTTAGCTAGAGGACGTGTAAATTTTTTTTGACTCACTGTAGGCTATCAGGTGTGGTGTAATCTTTATTGATTATGTTAATGCAAATTTACTGGACAATCTGTGAAAAAAATCGAAATTCGGTCAAGGATTGAGATACATGAGTTTGGTGTCTCACGTTTTTGGGACATGGTGTATATTTTAAAAGAACATATGATTCTATGGCCTGTTTTTGCCACGCGAGTGGTCAGTCGAAAAAAAAACAGTTCTTCATAAGAAAATCTGGCCAATCTAAAAATTCTTTGCGTCGTAAGTAATTAGCGACCGCATTAGCGGGGAAGGCCGTTGTGATCGGTCGTGTCCCTCCGTTTGTTTACACTCTACCTCCTTAATGAAATGACCTCTGACTGTTTTGCATGTGCATGGGTCATGACCATACACTGTAGTTCGCCGCCGTCGCAGGGGATTGTGAAGGTCAGGTCATGGTCAAAGTCAAGTACTATTACACTGCGCCGTACTGCGAATACTGACTGATCGCCGTAGTAAGTACGTAAATTTCCACTGTGGCATCAACTTCATCAGCTACCAGCTGGCGTGGGAGCTGTGCTAGAGTAGGCATGGCCAGTGGAGGCTAATGCGGTCGGTTTGACGTCGATCCTCCATCAACGGCATCATTCTAGTTTAACGATCCTTTTTAACCAGATGCAAAACTACATATGCACTTCATAGACAACATTAGCAGATTATGAAATTTCCTTCAAACAATGCTGCCAAAAAGATTAACAGTCGTAACGGAACAATTACGGTACGGTAAATACTATAGGTGTACAAGTTACAACACTGTCAATTGATAATCCAACAGTTAAAATATTTACTGGAATAAAATAGATTTAGTCAACTGCCTTCAGTGCGTCGACAATGTAGGTTGGGCGTCAGGAAGAGCATCCAGCCTGCAAAAAAATTGAGTAGCGAGGAGTTGATGCGGTTATCTATCTGAAGCGAGGTGCAGATTGTTTGCATACGGTCCAGCTGATGTCACTGCTTCCCGAAACCCCATCATCTCTTGCCTCATTTTTATCCAGACTGGTTTTACCTTTCTGGTACCGGAGGCTGTCCTAGAAGAGGCTGTTAAATGGGTGCAGCAGGAGGAGTATAGGAGTAGTAGTGTAGCAGTAGCAGTAGCAGTAAAATGGATTTAGTCACACTTTATTTCAAGAAGCCACTCAGGCCTATACTGACACAGATCAGATACAACTTAACATGCATTAAACAACAGAAATAAAACTACAAATAACTACATGCTATATGAAATACAACACAGCCTACGTTACGTCAGTGCAACTAAACAGTAGGCCCCTATAACACTTCACGTGAAGTTCACAACGCAATCTGTCATAGACAAGCAAATTTTTGCAACACTAACAGAACACGGAATTGTGAACACGGTCCTTCATTAAAGCACTCATAAAGTTAAACTGATATGAAACTGAAGAATTACAGATACTGTCAGCTCACAGGAGCGTCCATCCCCGTAGTGCAGGCATGAAGCTTGACACTTCACTAAAGTGATTCAGAAGTGGCGGTTTGTTGACTGCTGGAATTGTGTACAATTTTTGTATCCCCATACTCCACCCTAGTGGGACTCCCCACACTGGCCACATACATGACCGACTCAACTCCACCTATTGTCTGCCCAAGTTTTTTTAGACTTGGCGACGCCCTTGTACACCAGCAAGCACTGGGAAGCACAATTAATAATTCACCTAAATTGCAATTTCTACATGTAACGCCACTTCTGCTTTCACTAAATTGGATGACTGATGACATCATGCTCTTCGATCGTTAATCTCCGATTCCCCCTGTGAAATGTTTATGAACCCACACGAACCACTTTCCCATAGGACGGACGCCCCTGCCGGCGCATAAAATACAGAAGCATAAAGCTAACAGTTACATACTAGTAATGAAAATATACAAACTTCAAAAGCAAACAAAACTGCCACCATCGACGGCACAGCAGTAACTGTCAAAGTTTTGTTAAGTCACATTTCTACATTATCCACGTTGTTAGTGCTGCTCACGTAGCAACTGTCAAAGCCCCTGATTCAGAATCAGATGAATGAATGAATTACGATAACTGACTTATCACTAGCAGTAGTAGTATTTTAATTATTATTTTATTTATTTCTACTGTATTGGTTACCATTTTATGATTACTGCACTATTTTATTGTATAAAGTCCATACCTTCTATTTAATCTGCAAAAATGTCCCGCCCATATTAACCACTCACTGATTCATGGCGGTTTGATAGTGACTTTTTCTCTCCCATCTTGTGGCTTCCTTGAAGCTTGATGATGCTTTCAATTTAACATTTTTACGTTTTCCTTCAGCTACAACGTCATTTTGACTTTCTTCTTCTGATGATGATGAACTGATTCGGATTTCCATACTTCTTGGACGGACTCTCATAAACGGGCTTGTCATACCCTCAAAAGAATGAACCAGTTCTTTTATTGATCGCCTTCTTTCAACTGGCAGATCACTTCTTTCCGCTTCACTGTTCTTCTTGTATAGCTGCATTTCTGCCTTTGCTGCAGTTACTGCTGCATCTGCACTTGCATCATCTGACAGAATTTTATGATCAACTGCTAAATTTTTGTCAGATGGATCTGACTCATGAAGTGCTGTAATGTCAGAACCGCACTTCTTTGCCGGTAAGTTTGCTGATGACAAAAATTCAACATCTGAAAAATCAACTGCATCAGCTGTTGGTGATAATAACCGATTAGCTCCCACCATAACATCTAGCGTAATATCTGTAGCATCGGTCATCTCACCGTCACTTATCTCAAATTTATCTGGTTCATTTCTCACAGTTAACTGGGGTACTTTCAGATGTGGAGAGCTTTCAATTCTGTATGTTCTCTCCGTTTTACTATCAGTGACCTGTCTAGTTATTTTTACATGAGGTTCCTTTACCTCTTGCCTTTGGTGTCTGAACTGTTCACATTCACGCTGGTAGGTCTTTAATGATCGCTGGTCGACTGTTCTTTCCGACAGCTTGCTTGCTCTATACTGCTCAGGTTTTACTTGTATTAATTCCTTTTTGATTTCCGTCACATCTGCACCTCCACTGGTTCGTCTGGATATCTGCACATCCTTATGCTCTACATATGGACTAAAGGCAGAGCTGCGTGTGGGTGACTGACCTGAATACAAAACTGCAGTCCTAATTGGGATATGTGTGACTTTTGACAACTGTGACACTGCTGTCGACTGACCTCCAGTGCATGTGCTTTGGCCAGGCCCTTGAGAAGGAAACGCCACTTCAAAAGTGCTGACCTTCGAAGGAGTGGACAACTGTGTTGAAGCTATAGTCGTTGCACGTCTGTGATCGTCACTATGCCCAGACACTAGAGACGATGGTGCCCCATACACAGCACAACCAGAAGTCGAAACTAATGGCGATACATACAGAGGCTTTCCTGACTTTCCGTTTGGCAAACCAAGGCCTACATGAACATGTCTATCAAATCTCAATGAGTCAGTGTGTTGTACTGCAACATCCTTGTTCAAAATGTTTGATTTTCCACCATCTAAACTATTGGGCGCGTCTGACAGACGACTGGAATGTGACTGCATGACGTTCTTGCTAAGCCAATCTTCCCTTAGTTTCTGTACCTGCTTGACCCTGCTTTGGGGGGACTCTGTGACATCCTTGTGCACTGAAAACGACACTTCATCTGCATCATGTTTATCAACCAGAGTAGAAGCAGGGTCAACGCTGGTGAAAGATAAAGATCCACCAGCCAGCTTTTCATCATCACCTTCATCAACAATGTTTCGCTGTAATTCTAATTCATCACTTTCACTTGACGCTGATGGGAGCTGCTTAGACATATCAGCAACAGAACTGATATGGCTGTCACTTTCACCATCCAAATATCTGGATTCAGTGTTAGCACAAATGCCTTTCATGCGGAATTCGCTGCGACACTTCACATCCCGTGGTGTCTGCTGCCGCTTTGGCTTCACTGACACAGGATCAGTTGGCATCATAATATTTGGCGTAGAATGTTGTAAACGTTGTGCACTCACTGCCAGCTTACGTTCTGCACTGACAGTTGCAGTTTCTAGCATTCCAGCACGAGTTTTCACATTCGCACCTGCAACATAACACATTTCTGGATCACAGCGAAGCTGAGACAAACGTTCAACGGAACGAGACTTTGCTTCTTTTCTGCTCTCATTCTCTTGTACTCTTGACAGCATGTTTCGCCATAGTTCAGCATCCTTCTCAGTCAAAGCCGGCAAGCTTCTGCGTACAAAGCTATTGTTGGAGCTGCCTGAAATGGATGACAGTGGGCCAGTCAGGTGGGAACGGAATACAACACGCCCGTCTGTTGGAGTTGACCTCAGCAAACCTGACTTGGTTACTGCATTCACAGCACCACTACCGACAGTATTTGCTGTTATATGTTGGTATGGGTTATATGTTAATGTACATGGCATACTTTTCATCTGTCTGTGAGATATGAAACTGCCAATATTTTCTGCAGGCGTCAGTTGCACACTATCAACAGTCGATGTTCCATCATATCTCTCTACAGGGTAAGACATGTGATCCGATGACTTATGACTATTTATTGATGAAGCATGCCTTCCACTGATAAGCCATTCCTTGGTATATTCAAGATTAGGAGACTGTTTGCCTCTTTTATCTTCAAGCACCTTAACATTGGTAGATGACAAATGTTTAACTGCAGGGTCTTCAGATGAATTACACTGGGCAGCATTCACTGATGGTGCCATATTATGACAGTTTGAGTGACTTTTCAACAGCATTTCACCTTCATGTAGTCTTTCAACAAGTTTTTCAAAATCTGTCAGCTCATCAGCGGCAACTGGCCGCTTCTTCTGCTGATTATCAGAATAAGCCACATGGCAATGGCTTGTTCCACCTCCAGCTCTGCCTCTCTGACAGCCTTCAACATCACCAGTCTGCCGCTGGAATAACTTTCTAGCCCCATCCTCATTGGGGCCAAACAGTTTGGCTTTAATTTCAGCAACAGTCACTGGATAAGAGTCTTCATCTGCATGTATCTCACTTTCTTGTTTTGTCAGATATGCCTTACCAACTTTTTCATCATGTGCTTTGTGTACAATTCTGTCAGATGGGATCCCTGCATTATGTCTGCACACATCAATTTCAGGCACAGCCATCCTCCCAGAATTGCGTCCTTTAAATATACTATGACTGGTACAGACACTTGCCATATTTCGACAGCTGTCAGCATTCAAGCTTTTGTCTGCTGTGGTGTAAGCAGCTGCAAGTGATGATGGCTCTATCTGTGCCAGTACCTGTGACCGATAAGATTCCTGACCATGCAAAATGTGTTTCTCATAATTGCTGGAGGCATGAGATGGCATGTGATCAGAAGCCTTCATAGACTGACGGTTTGCAGGCTGACTAACTTCAGTTAGTTGTCGTCTACCTGGACTACTAGACGATGACTGTTCTCTGTGAATATTATCACATGCAGCATAAACATGAACGTTCTGAGCATTTGACACTGGATGATTAGTACTGCAGTAACTTGAATTTGAACAAAGATGACTTGCTGCCTCTTGGCTTCCTAGCGACATCTGCTGTACTAACCTATCCTGAGACTTCTGTCTTCCTTGCAGTCTGACATCTCTGTGGACATCACGTCCAGTGTATGTATCTCTATGGTACGAGTCACGTCTACAGCTTGCCAGACCAGTATCCTCTTTATTGCACTGCGTCCCATTCCTGCTGCTCACCACTCCCAAGCTTCGACCATTCGTTTGTCGGTCGCAGTACTGTTGCTGGCAATCTCTATTCAATGCTGTCTCAACCTCCAGGCTGTTGATAATTGGTTTGCGCTTGTCTGCCTCAGAACACCAATACAGTGGTTCAGGTTCAAAGGTGGTATAATTACTGTCACCGACATCTGGAAAGCTGGAATACACTCTGTCGTCCTTCAAGTAAACACGTCTTGGTGTATCATTATCGGAAGAAGTCTTCAGTTGCTGAGGTCTGTGATAACCAGTTACACTGAACACAGTTTCTTTACGACTACCTCCTCTACTGCTGTCCTTCGATGATGGTTGATTAGTGTGATCAACAACCTGTACAGGCTTTGATGGGACACAAACACTGCTGACGAATACTTCAGAACATGGCACCTGTGACAGCTGATTGTGCTTCAGCTGATCTGGTTTCACTGAGTGACACGGCTCATGGATGCTCCAGCGATACTGTTCACGAAAAACTGCTGTTGCCTCACGAGTCAACTCAGAATTGTCATCAAGACCACGGACAAGATCATGAACCAAATCCCTACCACGAAGCTTGTGTTCTGTTTTAGGACTATGCCACATTTCCTGCCCACTGCTTAATGTTGACTGAGACAGTTGCTGCTGCTGTGGCAGAGAATCAGGTTCATAGGCAGTACTGTAATGCCAAAAGTCAGGGCTTCGATTTTTTGGGAGCTCCTCTCGAGGTGGTTTTGGGGGCCTTCTGTCAGGCTCAGTATTTTGAGAAACAGTTGTTGCAGGGAATCCTATATGCTGTGGTTTGGGATAACTGACACATCCTCCATCAGGGCTTCTAATTCCACTATCCCACTGACACACGTGTCTTTCGTCAGCTGCAGGCAATGACACGGGTTCATAGTTTCTGTGCAAAACAGTTCTTGGCAATGTATCAGGTGATGCATTTAAATCCTTGCTGATGTCTACACCTTCAGCAAAGCCACCAGCAATCACGTTGGCATGGGAAGGGTAATTGGGTGATGGAATTACATCAGGTTTTGCTGGCAGCTGACAGTACAAGCCACTATGCTGCAAGCTCTCTACACGACTGGGAACTGAAGGCTTTCCCACATCCACAGTAACATGGTGAGTTTTCATCTGTGGTTTTTTGATCTCAATGTGCAATTCTGATCCTTGATATGGCTGACCAGCTGATGGCTTTTGGTACTCAGCTTTATTCTGTGGTCTGTTATAGTGGATTTTTCGGAGAATATAATCATACTCATCTGGAGGAATAGATTTATGTGGTGTACTGGATGGTTTAGATTGTTTTTTCATGTTTCTCTCACCATCACTCTTTCCACTTCCACTCTCATTTCCAGAAGAATGCTGACGGCGATATTCAATCTTATATTCGACAAACTTCAGTTTCTCTTCTTCAACTAAAGATTTAGCATCAAGGCTTGATTTTCGCATTGATTTGCCAGGTGCGGATGATGGTCTCGCAGTACAAACATTGCAAGCAGCTACACTCACCGACTTATCTGCAACATTTCTTGAACTGGAAAGATTCTGATATCCATAACTCTGTATGCAATTCTCGGCTCTGACAGATGGCTGGAGATTGGCATGAGGCAGTTTGGTTGATGCTAAAGGCTTCGTGTAGCTGTAAACTGCATTGACTCTTGCCTGACGAGGTTCATACAACTGAGCAACCTCAACATCATCATCAGACTTATCTGGTTCCAAACTAACAGCATCATAAATGTTTTCAAACGACGATTCCTTGACTGAAATGTCTGCAGGTGGACTAGCATGAACTGATGTGCCATTCTTCACAGCAGAGTTATTAATGTTCAATAGTGCATGTGTGTTTTCAGGAGTTTCAAACTGGTAAATTCGATTTTTTACAGAAACATAAGACGCATCAACAAAATCAGGTTCAATATCATTCTCTGGAGAATGATCAATGTAGTAAATGTCTTCCTGAGACTGGCTAGCTGCGCACTGCTGCTGTTCCTCTGTATGCCCATCTACTACTGACTGCTGGTCTGTGGTCAAGTCCCATCCATACACCTGACAACGCTGCTGGAGATATTTTCTACGTTTTTCTGCTTGTTCCTTGTACCTCATACTTGGTCTGTCAGCAGCTTGTTTCCACAGTTCTCCTGCAACATCAGCTGACGGCAGTAAGTCTGTCTTCTTCCCTGAGCGTCCACCACCACTAGAACGACGGCCACGTCGAATGTGCAGAGGACTACGATGCCATGTTTTTGGAAAGTCATTCTCAGATTCACTACCTGAATCCAGGTCCATATCCACTTTGGCGATGGCACCATTCATTGCAGGAGGTGTGGAGAGCTGAACGGTCAACTGTGACACAGGCATGGTGGTGTCTGGTTTATCACTCACCTCATGAAAACTGTCCAGTGACGAGGTGGAGCCAGATGACTGTTGGTTGTTGGAAACATTTGTGTCCATGAAGTGCGGGAAGCTGCGTGGTTCACTGTGGCGGCGTTGTCGCAGTGTGTCATTGTCGTCCAGCTTATGAACATCTGGGTAGAAGTGTGTGGTGTTCCAGTTGTACAGTCGCTTGGAAGATGGTGCCTTCACTTGTGCCGGAGCCTCACTTGGGACCTCCATGCCATTCTGACACTGTTCTGAAGGACTGTCAGCGACACCCTGAACATAACAACAACAATGTATACACACAATCACGCTCACAGCTATTTTCAGGTCAACATGGATTAGCCAGCTATAGAGGAACGTTTTAAAGGAAACCTCTGAAGATTGCTGAAAGGACTGAAAAGCAGATTCACAGGTGGCAAATCATGCCCTACCAATAACTACAAAAATACTAAAATAGTGTTATGATCTTGAGACTATTTACTTTCTGTTTAAACAGCCTCACAAGAGCCTTTCTTGTAACTATGTCTCTTGTTATACAAGCTTACCTTGTCCCCACTGTAAGGTTTGCTGTTTTTGTATTGTTAATGCTCTATAACTTATTTACAGTTTATTTAGTAAACTACACGAGTGACTGCTTGATAATCTAGCATACCGATTGTATTTTGATGTTTACTGTATATTGT
>Ga0126328_10000321_pt1 | contig 10692 bp, 7 predicted proteins | sample InaspJWI13metaG_FD_97003 | JGI IMG/M metagenome (GOLD analysis project Ga0126328, IMG submission 97003) | Marine gutless worms symbiont microbial communities from Oahu, Hawaii - Inanidrilus sp. 1 OAHU.JWI-13 metaG | ecosystem: Host-associated > Annelida > Digestive system > Unclassified | place... | reverse complement strand
TGTATTGTGTACTACTCAGTACTCATTGCTTTCACAGTCATTAAAGTCTGAAAATTAAATTAGAAAAATCGAAAATGATGACTTTTACGTGATATTGAATTATCAAATTTCAGTAAAAAATTTAATTGAAATTTCCAAAAATTTGCGGGAATTCATGCCAGAAAATTTTGGGTGGGCCGATTCTCGGACATTTCCGGTGGCCCTGGTTGGAATTATAGTATTTGTTGTTGTTGGCAAGCCTTGGCCATATTGTAGCCTTGGCCCTTGGTCAAAATCAAAGGACTTCTGCTGTTGATGCCTGTAAATTGAAAACTTGGTGGAGACGTTGGTTATAATTTTATTCCGAATCAACTGGAGCCGTAAGTGCTTCAATTTGTACGTGATGTTGTAATTATTAGAGTAGTAATTTTGTGATTTTAAAGTTTTATCGTAAAGTATATTTCTCAGATACAGAGGCCTGTCAAGGCCTGCATCTGCACTGTTTTCTCTATGCGATGATGTGATGATACGCCATCATACGGGCAAAGAGGAATACCTGTGCCCGTTTGTTCGCATTGGATTGGATTGAGGTCCTTGAGTCATGGCATTGGCAATTTCTGTTTCCGCAAAATGGCGACGTCAATATGGAGGTGTGGCAGATGTGGTGTGAGAGGAAATACTGTACTGTTTGCATTAAGTCCTGCATATGTAAGCTGCGAAAATTTGTATTGCTGAATTTGTAGCCACGGTGCATATGTTACGTATCTTTGGATCGGTCGCTTACGCAGTAGTAGGTCGAGCGCGCTGCGCTGTCAGTGGATGTTCACAGGGTCCTAAGCGCTGAAGCTGATAGCCACACAGCAGTGTTGCAAAGCCATGAAACGCTAGCAGACTGTGGTTGTACTGACCGGTGACGGTTTGTTATCGTCATTTAGGTGTAGTACTATTAAGAAAGAAACACCGTACAAATACCATACTTGTTTGTCGTATTTTACTGCTACATGCCACATAATAAGCAAGTTTATTCGCCACAAAGGCAGTACAGATACACAGCAAACAATATAGACTAGAAAATAAGCAATATACAGTAGAAAATAAAAATAACAGAAATACAATTAAAAATTACAAAAATGATAAAGTTAAAGCGATCCATACATAGTGCCACACGATCAGTTGATCATTGTGACTGATTGCTGTGCGAGCAAACGATTCATAGATAGTGCTAATTGGTTGATTGCATGTAACATACGTGTATGATTAAAGTGATGTGGATTCTGGATTCGACTGAGGTTGAATTTGGCTACAGATGAATGCTTGCATGAACTGTGTGCAACCAAGCACTTTGCACTAATTGGGATAGCCCAAATTCTCAGTTAATCATTGACTGGAAATGTGTGGGCTCAGGGGCGTTGTAGAATAAGCCCACCTCGTTTCCTGGCCGAGTGTTGTAAGAGGCAACTGAACCAGGGTAGTTTTGTTTTGCTGTATTTTAGGTTGTCTACTTATTCTTATTTGTATTGAGTTTGTTTATCTGTATTTTCCTGTATTGTTTTGTTTGTCAGTATCAGTCAAGTGATTGGCTGTGAAGACCGCCTCCGAAATGACCTATACTGTGTCGAGTGGGGCGTTTAACTCTACTCCAACCAACCAACCAACGACTGGAAATGTAATTTGACCCTGACCGAACATTATATATCTTTGTGTCTAAAAATAACTTAAAGTTTTCTGCCCAATGCCAGCCTGTATTTTTTGAGCACAACCGAGGTAGTGTGACTGAATTTGTCATCTAGACCGTGCATGCATTCCAAGTAGCAGTCCAGTCCAACCGGGCTACTACTAACAGCCCTATGATATATACATGTTTGTGACTTTAAGTTGTAATGCTAGTGAAATAATTGCGATGTTGTTGTAGGTAAGATATGGTGACTCTTCCAGGTGTTATGCTTCAGCACCAGAGAGCTCAGTTGAAAATTCAGAAGTGCTGCCAGTTCCGTCACGTAAGATGGAAGGCAGTGAGCACACTTACTCAGTCAAGCATAGTCTCGGAAGTCTCAAGAAATATGTGTAATTATAAATTCATTATCTGAGTATTTTATATAAATTGTAACGTACATTTGTTCATTAATATGCTGCTGTTCATAACCACAGTGTACATTGTTCATTTCACAAAAATATGCAACCGTTAATTGTCACTAGGATTATATAAATGATTTTGTTTGCCAGGTTATAGTTTTTATTAGTCAGATGATCATTTTACATTTTAGATTGTTGCAAGTTTTATATTTAAGGGTGGACTTTGCTGTTTGTACCCTACATATGATGTAAGCTCTGTGCTTACAACTACAATGTCCGTTAAATATTTGAGGTTGGACTGGGTCCCTTCATTGAGAACATTCAGCAGTTATTAGTGTAGGTTTTATTCAATCTGATAATCTTCATGTTTGTCATTGTGGTGCTGCATGATCCATCTTCTGAAAATAACAGTTAAATAGTTGATGTTAATAGTTTTGTAAAAGTTGGAATGGCAGTGGTATGTATATGCATTCACCGGAGGCCAACGAGTCCGTTACTCCTAACTGGCTTCTCGGCACCAAGTAGTCAGGAGTTTCTGCCAGGGACAATGAGGATTTGACAGCCACTGTTATTGTCATCTATCAAAAAAGTGCAAAAGCGTAATTACTTGAAACAAATTTGAATAATAAGTAAAACTGTAGAGCTGAATTAATGCACAAAAAGTAAACTATAGATTTTAAAGGTAGCTATTACAGTTATTGCATGCTGTAATTTACATAACCAGCCTACTGTAATGGATTACTTCTGTGTGAAATGTAGATTTGATAAAGGTTGTTAATGACTTTTGCAGGAGTATTGATACAAAAAAGGCATACAAGCCTCCAGATAATGCTCGTGAACGTGTAAAAGAAATTTTGGAGTCAACAGTTGATAGTAGTATTTTGCAGCCAGAATGGGAATCTACTTCACTGAGTGATCCAAAAACAAAATATATGGTAAAAATCTTTTTATATATTGAACTGTGAAGTTTTTTATTTGTGTTGCTCTAAAGTAAAAATAGTGATGCTTAGTGTCATAATTCCATTTTCTCTAAGTACTGTGATATTCTTTCTTAAATAATTTGTATTGAGTTGTGTTTTTAGATTCAGCTATGTATTCTTTTTTCAATATTCTCAAGTTTTAACATTTTGTGATGATTTTCTTGTAAACCAAATATCTCCAGTGTATTACTTCTGTTAGCTTAGACCAACTTAATAGATTACACACACACACAACCGTTTAATGGCCTTTGATTCGGGACTACCCAGGTAGGCAGGTACCAGAAGAAACATTCACCCACTCACACCCATCCTGATCATTGGACATCCTTTATCAACTTCCTGCAATTACTACGATCCATAGCATCCTCTTTGTTCAGTTTACGTGCTTGACAGTCCTTTTCGATGAGCTCTCCCCAGGTCCTCTTTGGTCTTCCTCTTGGTCTTGGACCCTTTACTTCGTACATCATGCATTTCTTTACCCAATCATCATCTTTTTGCAGCACATCCCCACACCATCGCAGCCTGTTCTGCTGCAATACTATGCTGCTGCTGCTATGTCATCTATGCCTAATCTCTCTCTCAGCTTCTTACTTGGAAATCTGTCTTTTAACTTAATGCCTCACATCCACCTGACCATTCTCATCTCTGCTCGCTGAAGTGCCACCTCATTTTCTTTCCTTACAGGCCAGGTCTCACTTCCATGCAACATACTGCTTTGCACACAGCTCCTGTACAACCTTCCTCTTGCAATCAATGATATGTCCTTATTGGTAAGCAGTGGTACGAACTGCCTGAACTTATTCTAACCAATTCAAATTCTGGCATCCACAGCTGCATCAGCATCTCCATCCACACTTAGCATGTCACCTAGGTAACAGAACTTATCCACTAACTTCAACTTTGCACTGGCCCCCATATCCACACTAGTGTGACCTGCACTAGTTACCAGATTCAAGCAGCCTCTACAAATGAATGACTTCATTCTGGAATTCATCCTTTTTTTACAATACCGTTACATAAATCCAATATCCACTAGGTTCCAATATCCCCTGTGGCTTGTATCATGTCTGCTACCAGCCCTGACAGTTCTGGGGCTTTATGCCTTTTCATCTTCTTCAGTACCGTACTGCTGTCACTTCAGTAATCCTGATGCAGTCTGCTGGTCCTAAGGTGATAAAATTATTTCAAAAACTTGTTGATATGTGTGAAAAAAATTGAAATGGTTGACATTATTTTATTGCTGTTGTTTGAAATGCCAGGCTGGTGTGTGTGTGTGTATTCTGTTACATGCAGTTGCTGACCAAGCTAATACGTGAGTTCGACCACGATGTACCTGGCGTCTATTTGACGGAGATGAGGTGTGTTGGTGATGCCGTGCGTTATTTTCAGACGGAGGTTCGTGGAACCTCGGCCTTGGAAGACCTTGCTAACAGAAAGGATCTGCCACCGAACTTGAATGTTCAGCTTGAGCCAGTGCGGTTCAGCCCAGAAACAGACACCATGTTTGGTGGCCGAACTGCGTTTCCTGGTCGAGACACACTCGTGCCTAGCCTGAAATTTCGTCGAAAATATGGTGAAATTAAGAACAGGAAGGAGAAACCTGGTTATCTAAACCACTATTATGGCTATTGAGCATGCGAGTATTCACTTCATGAAGTACTGATGATCATTTTGTGTGATTGGTATTCCACGGTCATGATGATGTCTGCCTGTGATTTCAGTAACCAGTACCAAAAATGTGGGTGTTAAAAATGCCATTACAAACAATAAATGGTGCTTTACGAACCAGTAATCACGTGCTGTGTAAGTTTGACGGCATAGTTTGTTACACAGCAGCATTTGTTCATTGCATTGTTTGATAGCACTGCTGTAAGTGCTATACATTACCAGATTGCAAATTTTGCACTGTGTACATTACTACACACACATGCATGTGTAGACCCATTTAACAGATTCTTTTCCAGGACAGCCTGGGTAAGCTGGTACCAGAAAGGTAAAACCCATCTGGATTTAAATGAGGCAAGAGATGATGGGGTTTTGGGATGCAGTGGCATCAGCTGACCATATGCAAACAATCTGCACCTCGCACCAGACAGATAACCACACCAACACCTCATCACGCTATTTTTACCGGCCAGATGCTCTTCCTGACACCCAACCAACAGTGTCAAAGCAGTGAAGACAACACCTGTACATTAATGACTTGAATATGCACTTCCTGGTGCCACAGTCACATTTCTGATCATTCTGTAATAGAAACAACTGTTTCTGTTTCACGACTGCACAAAAAAACGTCCATCTTGTTTTTTTACCGCGTGACGCTATGCTAGCGCAGTATATGCTATGGCCCGGTGTCTGTGTCTGTCACAAGTCGGTGTTGTACCAAAACGAATAAACTTAGGATCAAACAAACAACACCACTGGATAGCCCAGGGACTCTAGTTTTCTGATGCCAAAAATCTCCGCAAAATTCAACCCTGTGTAAACCCCTGCAGGGGTGCCAAATGCAGGTGGGGTGGGTTAAAATCGGCGACTTTCAACAAATAACTGGCTATATCTCGAAACGGTACAAAATAGATGCACAGTTTCTATTTAAGTCGAATAGAAAGTCGCATGCGCTCTATCGAATTGTGACATTGCTGATGACCTTGAATGACCCCTAAGCACCCCAAACTACCCCAATTTGTACATTTGCACCGCTTCTCGTATCTTCATAATGGGCATAGTTAGAAACTTCAAATTTGGTCTGTATGTTAATAGTGGCAAGTCTCAGCCTGCTGACGTCAAGTCATCCCTGAAAGGGGCGTGTCAGGGTCACGTGACACATTTTAGATTTTTACACCCTTTGAAATATCTCTGCAACGGCTACAGCTAGAGACTTCAAATTTCATATACTGCTTGGCCGCGTGAAGTATTAGTCTTGTGATGCCTGACTATCCCCCAAGTAGGCGTGGTCAGGGTCACGTGACACATTTCTACATTTTGGGGCCTAGGCCATATCTTTGGAGCGGATGAAGCTAGACATTTCAAATTTGGCTTGCAGACTGAACGTAAAGAGTACTGGCATTACACATGTTAAAGTTTTGCAGCATGGGCATGCATTTAAGGTCACGTGACCTCTTAAAATTTTGGGAAATAAGTGCTAAGATCTCAGAAACGGTGCAAGATAGACATATAGTTACAATGGAAGACTAATAGGAAATCGTGTGTCCTATCGAATGGCACCAATATCGATGACCTTGAGTGACCTTGATTGTTTTTTAGCCGTTTCTAAATCTTTCGAACTCTTATTCATCGATGAATGTGACAGGTATTAACTACGCTGTGTGTGCATGGATGGGATATCTGTGGTCTTTAATTGCAGCTGACTTTTCAAGGTTAGGTGCCCTACAGGCAGTCAGACACGCCATAAAAGTGGTAGTATCAAAGAAATGGTGCGAGATAGACACAGTGTTACTACACATCACTAATAGGAAGTATCATATGGCCTATCTATTCGTGCCATTTCCAATGACCTTGGATGACTTTGAAGCCCATTTGCCTAATGCAGGACTTATCAAATGCAATTCAACAAACATTTGTGCGACATTTAACACGGTTTTAACTGACACGTCGCGTCGCGCAGTCCCCCAGCGATAGCTGAGCTTCTTGTTAAATAACTGCTTCAAAATCAACCGATTGCTATGATTTTTGGTACACAGAATCTTGAAGAAATTTTGCATACCTGTTCTTGATCCTGTCCACCACACCTATAAAATGTTACCACTGTACCTTGTATAAGCATCAAATTTCTTAAGAATCTTGTACACCAAGAATTATTAAAATTTATCGATTTGTGGCCAAGTTACTCCTAATAATATAGGTGGACGTTTTTTGGGGACACAGTGTACTAAACCACACAGTATATACTGGGTGCAATCGTAAAAATTCATATTTAATTTTAGCTTAAAGTTGTGCACCAGAATAACATGACATTTTGGACTAATTTTAGACTAACAGAATATAGGATTATACGTACTGCTAAGCTATTAAAGCAAGTAAAGCACCAAAACCACTTATAAAACTAAGTGGCCTGGATTTTGAGTTAGCTAAAATCGACATTTTACGAACAACGCTGAACAGTCTGTAATATATGAACGATCTCATTGTACGTTCACTGCGCTGCCACTTACTACGGCTGTTAATGAACAAATTGCAGTGAGAATGAAACAAGTAGACCTTTGCTGTTCGCAGTCACAACGTTGTACTCCGTACTCTGACTGAGATTCGTTGGCTTATTTGTACACCAGTATTGACACACCACACTATTTGACGCAGGGAGCATTTTAGTGATTCACAAACAGTTAAGTCTGCAACACGCGGGTCAACATTGATGGCCGACACTGAGAGCACTGACGCTGTCAAAGTGCCGTATTCGTATGTTACAATCTCCGATGCAACGTGTACAGACGAACGGACAGTGCTACATTCATATCCATCGCATATTGCGACCTCCTTTGAGGCCGGCAACATGACTTCATGGTAAGCCGTTTTGAGAAGCCTGTGGCGTAGCCCTTCAGACACATAGGGACATGCAGCGTGGGCCAAGGTTTGCAACACCACCTTATTCATCTCTAAACTTAACGTCCTGGCCCACCCTGTATACCACGCTATAGCACAGCGTCGTGCGGTAAAATCGACTTACAACATTTGCTGAGTTGACCAGCAGTCACTAGTTAGTGCCTTGTTTTGCTCGATTAAGATTATCGACAGGTTGTTTCTTGGCCGACCGTGGTATCGGTTCCGCTTATTCCACAGGTTGAGTGTATGAGTGTAACGCTGGTGACTGGTTTTGTGTCTAATACCCAATACAGATCACCAGCTCTCAGAAGTGGTGTCTGTGTAAAAACGCCCATGTAGTTTGGAGCCACGGAGACCTGGGCAGCAGCAGGTCTTCTTTCTCTAGCTATAGGCGGAAGACTACTTCATGTGGCAACGGCTGGCTTGAGACGATGAGAAGGCATGTCTAGTGCAACTGGATGGACAACATCAAGACGTGGACAGGACTCTCCGTGGAAGAGTCGATCAGAATGACAGAGGGATAGGGCCTAAATGGAGAAAGTAAGCTTACGTCTATGGTGTGGCCAACCCTCGGATCGAGGACGCCTAAAGAACAGAACCCAATACACACCTCCCGGCACGACAAGACAGTTTCGTCGAGTCTGGTCGGGGCAGTGTCAGTTGGGTGTAACACGAAAACGAAAAGGGATACCTCCCCAGAGGTGGGTGCATGTGTTGTTGGAAAATATTTGGCTGACTGTTGTTATTTAAGCCTGCAGGTATGCTTCAGCCTTCAGGTCTGCCACGGTCGGCCATCCCGACAGTTGCTGAGCTCTTGTTTATCCCGCCCAGCTGTTCTGCTTCTGTTTCTTATTCTTTTATTTTTAACGATTGCTGATGTCAGAACAGTGATCTCAAAATCTACGGGACCGGTCTTCATAAAATTTTCAGGGTTGCTAGTAGACCTATGCCTGTTGATGATCAAGGGGACGTTGTCGTGGCAACCAAGTTTTGTCGGTTTTATCCACAAAGTGATTGGTGTCGCAGAACGCCGGCGGCTAGTGGCGCAGCCGGGCGGGCTAACGTCGAGCTTAGCCGTGCGTCTAGTTATTTTAAGGCTTAGACCAGGACGTTATGCGCTGTTGTTTCTATGTAGTTTGCACACATGCATGCATAACTCGGTCGCGAAAGCAAAACAAGCCGAAGACCGGTCCGCTGAAGTTTTGCTGCAGGTGCGCGTGTATAGGCGAATAACACCAGCACACTCGATTACACCGACACCCAAACCGATGTGCAATCGCATATCGGAATTCCGATTCGTGTCGTTCTACACGAGGATCTTGATGTCAAGCAGTTCGGATCAAAGATAACAGGAGTCTCTCCCAGTATCTTTGGTTCGGACCGACGAAACCGGGTTCCGGTTCTCTAATCGAATCTGCGGAATCGAGTAAACCGGTAAAGATTTCGGTGTAATCGAATTGCGAAAGTCCGTACGAAATGAATCGTCAACGGCCGTGTACTACACCGATAATAGGAAGTCACCAGGACCGCAGTGACGCATGGACATAGTCCGGCCTGTATATGTGGTGAATCGCAGACACGAACAAGGGTCATAGTAATTTGACATAAGGCCGCATCGCCAGCGCGCAGGATCGTTCAATCGTATTCACCAGGAGGTGGCGCCAGTGTGCATCCCATCTGATACGAGGTTCTTGAGCCCACGCACGAGTCTGTCGCGAACTGCCTCGCGATCGGTTCAGCTGTTTTGCAGGGCTCACCTGTCGTGCCCAACGCGCAAAAATCCTATATGCTTTACAATGCCTGTCAACAGAGCCCCTTTCCGTGGGATATCTGGACCAGACATGGAACTGGGTCACATTTTGTGACCCGGGAATCCAGCGACCTGGAGACCCAGTTGACCCGGTGACCCTGTTCTCTAATGAACTCGAAATGTCGACTTATGTTGCAGAAAAACGTTTACAACGGTTTGTCAGTTTTTATCGCTGTTTGGCGTTTGCACGCTTCTGGAAAGTAAAATTTTGAAGATCATTTATTAAATGTCAATATTTCAATGACGATTGGACAGATTTTCACAAAAATATATATCTTTATATCTTTATCTTGGGCTTTTTTCGAAAATCGGAAAAACTCGGGTCTCACACCGGGTCGAAATGATGACCCGGTGACCCGGACGTGAAAGATGACCCAAATGACCCAGTGACCCAGTTCCATGTCTGATCTAGACACCCGTTTTTTACTACATAGTTCCTTGGGCTCACTCGAGTCCACATCCCAAATGGCATCTCGATAGGTTCGGACGTTTTTGCAGGGCTCATGGTGCCGACAGACACACAAACACACACACCACGCAACGTCAAGACATCTGTAGCAATAGGCCGCATCTGGCTAGTGCTGCGATGTGGCCTACAATAATATCGCGTATAAACAATGATCGAGCGACATCGCATGCGTCCGGTGAGGCTTACAGGGTGGCGCACGAAGAGTGGAACATTATATACTAGTATTTGCTCAATCATGGTTGTCCCGGGTTTTTTTGTTCTAATTTGCTCAAATTCTGGTTTTCCCGGGAAGTTCGCTCCTCATGTTCACGCACCCGTCCCGCGTCCTTAATTGTCAAAGCGCAGTTGGAAAAAATGAATAGTTTCGATCGTCAGATGTGTAAAATATTATTTATGTTCCACTTTTTCCTGTGCCATTCTCTACATGGGTGGAGAGCAGAGATTAGTTTCCAGGCCGATCAGTGCTCGAACTTGGAACAGTTTCACCAGACGGCGCACTTGTTGACCGGGTTCATCTTGCTGCCCGACGGACAGTGATAGGCTTCGGCGAAGTCGTACGAATTCGACAGCGGACCAATTACTCTGTAAACGCACGCGCACCACCACAGAGTAGGGCCTACTTGTAACAGCTAGACGAACTGCCCTCGACCGAGGACCAAGATTAAACCTACCGCGTTATTCTCCTTGCATCCCCTTATCATAACTCGACCTTGACCTATGACCTTGATCTTTGATCGCCGCCAGCTATAGTTATGACCCAAACATGTGCAAAAAATAAAGGTCAAAGGTTCAAAAGATGAAGTGGGAACGAACAGACGGAC
>Ga0126328_10000320_pt1 | contig 10726 bp, 12 predicted proteins | sample InaspJWI13metaG_FD_97003 | JGI IMG/M metagenome (GOLD analysis project Ga0126328, IMG submission 97003) | Marine gutless worms symbiont microbial communities from Oahu, Hawaii - Inanidrilus sp. 1 OAHU.JWI-13 metaG | ecosystem: Host-associated > Annelida > Digestive system > Unclassified... | reverse complement strand
TAGTTTTTCTGTTTTTACACATTTTTAGTTGTCGGTTCCGTGCGGTAGATTAAGCTGACTTATGTCGGCTTTCGAGCGCACGTTAAAATAGCATCTCGTATCGTATCGTATCGTATCGTATCCGCAGCCTGTATTTGGCTCGCGTCTGCCGGAGAAGAGCCTGAACCACGCAGGTGCGCTCCTGCATGAACGCTAGCTGATGAGATGCCACAGTAGTTCTTAGTGTATTCACTGCTGCTGCTGCTACAGATGATGCTGTAGCTGTTGCTGTTAGCGACGTCACTGATTGCTGCTTAACTTGTCTGTATTCGCGTCTCCCTGTGTCTGATTGCTTTTTGTCCCTGTTTGTGTGAGTTTCCTATACGTGCTCGTTTTCTTATACCACCAGTGTTCGTATTTGATTTCTGTGTGTAATTGCAATTACACGTCAGTGTCCTTCGAGTTCTTTGTCTTATTCAGTAACGTCAGTAACAAGTCTGTTTTCAGCCTCCTCCGGCGGCTGTCAACGTGACGCTGCCCGCATTTACTGCACGGCGCCGTGGCTGCTGAGCGCCGGCGCCTGCTGTACGGCGCGCCGTGCAGCAATCGATCGATATCTCCTACTACAGGACGCTCAGCAGCAAACTCGCCGGCCGCTGTTGCTGCTGTCGATCGATGGGACACACAGACTGACAGACGGACGGACGGACGCTCGACCGTTTCATAGACCCTGAACCGTAATTAAACAGCATTAAGATATTTAGTTTATATTAGATAATCAATCACTTTGGCGATGCTTCATATAGGCCTATTGTATTTCAGGGCGATGTTGAATCGCAGATGAGATGCGGCGGGAAAGGTGGTCAGCGATAGTGGTCGTTGTAGTAGATCAAGCAACAAGCGTGCAACATTATAATAGTACACGAATGCAAACCGCCAGTTTGATATGCTACAGAGAAGAAATTCAAAGATGTTACAGAAAATTGTAAAAAGTCAAAAAACGGCACACATAACAGAGGACAAAGGCAATTGGTACGGCCACAAAAACACTGCTAAAGCGTGGTTTTGTCACAATGCTGAGATTGTCACTATAACTTGCGCCGACTGAAACAGCTAGGCCTGGTGGTAGTACAGACGAACGAGCCATAATAGCACCGATGCTAAACAGGCATCTAGACTATGACGTCAGTCGATATTTCTCGCCGCCGTCGCACGCCGTTAGTTGTCACTTGGATGTTGTTATTGCTGCTGCTGCTGCTACATCCTGGCAGATTCATGGTGATGCTATTTGTTCACGCGTCTGTATCGTATCTCGTGGCTGGTAGCAGCCATACACAGACTGCAGATCCCTCAGATTGGCGATGTTATGCAGCAACTGGGAACAGAATGGCGCTTATCTAAAATTAACTTCTTATCGTCGAACTCAACTATCAGCAGGAGCTTCGATCACCGTGTAACTGGGAATGTAGATCAGTGCGTATCGATTCTTCTTTGGTTTGCACACGAGGTGCTCAGCTTTGTACATACTGTGTTAATAGAACAACGCAATGTGCGGACAGTTGTTTCACAAAATGATCGCAACGTCGTACGTTAATCAGTACTTACAACCGAAAGAAGTAAAATTTTAATGATGTCATGGCATCACAGCGTTTGCTATATGTTACTTTTTATAACGGATAATTTTAATGGTTAAGTATATAGCAATTGAGACGCTGTGTCCGGGCAGTAACTTTTGAAGTAGATGACGCGACGTTATAGGCCTATAGTCGTACTTCGCTTGCTGGCTTATGTTGACTTTATCTAAATCATGTTACGTTTGTTCAAATAATGAAAAATGATTTGTACAAATATACCGCGACGATCGCCAATTGTAACATGATCATCAAAAGACTAGTTTTAAGCGACAGTTATGATGGAACTGAAGTTGGCGCCTTGAAAATAAAGATATAATAATGATGACGCACTGAATGTCGGAAATGATCGAAATCACGTAATTGGTGGCGACATTGACGGATGACGTAGCGTAGAACGCCTGTCTGTCGAATTTGAAGAAAGTAATAAATTTGAAGACAATAAAGGACGCGTATCCTACAAAATCAAAATCAAGGTACGTACGGTATACGGCAGTTAAATGGCTTCACGTTATGTTTCATCAAGCTGGAGTGGATAAATTTTAGTGCTATAACTGCGACCGCTTCAACTACATGTACACGTAAGTTGACAATACTTGCGACGACCAACGTTTGACCGACGACCCGGTGGCCAATTTTGTATACTAAGCAACTGCCTGTGTGTGTATCACAATGCACGCGAGGCAGCGCGTCGCACGGGTCCATCCGCGGCAGCTGATACTCATAACAACAGCTGTTTCCCGTCATGCATACTGCATCGGCCATAAATCTCCGGCGAGTTCTTTATCTTCAAGCCGTACGCAAGATAATCAACCTTTTGTCTGTAACTATAGCCATAATTTCACCAGTTTAAAAAATTCTACGAATACTCAGAAATCGGCTAAATTAGTATTAAATGATCATTGACGAGTGGAGATAGTACATTATAGTGACGTGACGTCGCGGAGTATATGGTCACGATACGATCGCCATTTCGTGGATACAACACGAATGCGTTGAGTTTAATGGCGAAGATGTATCATGTTATTCAGATAAAACTGAATCAGTTTAAGAAAATGTCCATCACTGACTTACCAACAAAGCGTATAAACGATATCATAATGACGAAGATTTCTCGGAGTTTTTAGCTGCAAGATGACGGCAAAAATCAACTGGCATAGATATGGAACAAAATTACATCACTGTCACCCTATGTATACCATACCTCACGTGGTATCAACACTACTATGTGATTAATAGTTAATCATAACGCCTAGTTCAGATTAGTATTTCACACGGCACTGTTGTGACGCATTTGAAACGTTCTGCGATCTCTGAGTATTGTATTACTGCAAATGTGCTACCGCAGATGGGCCGCGCGACGCGCATGTGTCAGTCGAAATCTTGTCAACTGCTGCGTAACTGCAAGAACAACTTATACAACAAATCCAGAACAAATTGAAGTAATGGAGCAAAAGAGTTACAGTCGACCGACGTGTAATAAACTATGTGTGTCCGGCCACGACGCGTATGTGTGATCCACAAGCTCGACCGTCGAGGAGTTTTGTTGACCGACTTGCCGTGGCGAAATTTTTTAAGTCCAGAGTTTGGGACAAAGTTTCAGAGGGAAATGCCCTTATTTTAGAGATACCCGAATTTCCTTATAATACATTGAAGGATAGGTCTGAGTAAGCTCCCAAGCCACAACCCAGCTCTATTGTTTCAGCCGTCTCGATAGAACTACGACTTGTGACAGACGGACACAGACGGACACAGGGTCATGTCATGTACAGCGCTAGCATAGCGTCGTGCGGTAAAACTGGTGAACACACGGCGAACTGAGAAAGTGGGTAGGATTATGTAGTGGCTTTTGTTGCCCAGAGAGGCGTGTATTCCAGAGAGGTCCATCCCGTGGCGTCATCTGGCGACTGCAATACACACTTACAAAATAGTGTAAAATAGACTCATTTCAGCAATCCGTTGCTTCGCCATTCGAATACAGGTCTTAGTTTCTAACAACAACACATTTATACAGTCTGCGAAGTCTATTTTACTGCATGTCGCATTGTGTTGAAGCGTGCTATAGTCTGTTTTAACCGACCTCGAAAACAGTTCGGCCTGTCTTAGTTCGGCTTTGCATGCGAGTTGAGTGTCTGCGTGTGAAGATGGACCGGTATAGTGCTGCTAAACGCCAAAACAGATCGAGCTGGTTTTGGCATGAGGGTTATCACATAGAGGATAGCTATTTTGTATTAAATTGGGCTTAAATCCTGCCACCCACGAAATTGCAGAAAATGTTGGCTACTTTACGTAGTCTAGCATTTTCAGCTACACAAAAGTAAAAAAGGTATACAAAGTTGGCCAAAAATGCACACCAAACTCATGACCATAATTCTGTCAAAACTTAACCGATTTTCAAAATTCTTTAACTGCGAGATTTTTTAGTAAGTTTGCACTAAAGTGTTTACTACGGGTCCCGCCACGTCTTGCGTATATAGCCACACTGCCTTGTGAAACATTAGTGCCAGAAAACAAGCGACTAACGATAAATTACAAGGTAGTGTAGCTACATGTTTAGGTGTGGTGGGGATGTCAACAATCAAATTAAGAAACGTCTGTTGGCAAAGTTATATACAAAAACGTGGTTGTCGCGTGCACTTTCTTCGTCTGTTAGCACTGTGACGATCATGAGCAAAAAGGACACCGATTCGTGGTGTCATTTTGTCTCTGTCAGTAGATCTTAAGTGTCATTTGGCAAAAATAATGCCTTGCTGACTTCAGCCAGAGCTGGCCCATTGCACACAAGGCTGGTGTACAGAAGTTCCTCTGGCTGTGGCCAGACTTGCTGTCGGGACTAGACGGTCGAGTAGCATGCCCTCATGGGTGAGTAGCATGAGGTGGACGGCAACCGTTCGTCCTAGGCGGTTTCCGTCCACTTCGACCGTCTAGAAGGTCGAGCAGCCACTGCCTTATTGATACGCAAAATAAAAGATAAACACTGACTGATCGACTGTCGCTGACACAGGCGAACGAGAACTTCGGCGGGCCCCCTATTTCAGACCAGTGATATCAGCCACAGTCATATAACCATGGTGTTAGTTAACGAAAATTGCACAGTTGTTTTGTTCCATAGTCAGCCACTCGCCGCTGCAGCTGCGCAGCTCGTACGTGTCGGAAGACTGAGCGGCCGATGTGATGTCAAGCTATTTCCGCCTCCGGCGACCATGCTCTGTAGTCGATCATTACTAACAAAGTTAGTCGCTGACTGACGCGAGACATCGGCCGACTCCTTAGCGTGCGTGTATCTACCCTGAAATTGCCGCTCCACCGACGAAATGCCATCCTCTCGGCTACAATTATCGGCCGTCGTAATTGCTGCTTGTGTCGGTTAATGGATGCACGCTAATTTAATATATACAAGGTGTGGCTAACCCACTAAAGAAATGTACATTTTTTCATAACGAGTGCATATTTCAAGGCGATATTTATCAGAATGTATGTATTGAGACCGCTACTAAATTTGAATTCACTTGACTCCAATGACAGTGACAGTTACAAATAAGCGTACGTAAATAGAGTAGTTCGGTCCACTAACGACCGCAGTGCAAATGAAGTGACTAATATTCTACACTGCCCAGAACTCGTTAGGCTTATTATAGCATGCATACGACACCAGAAACTTCTGTCTCCGTAGGAAGAGAAAGTAAATATAGGGACGCAGTTTCAGTGTTAAGCGTCTTTATCGCAATACCGCTTGGCGCTTAATTACGCACCGTTGGTCAGTCTTCGAATGAATACTTAATAGCCTATTGTTGCTTGAAATCTTTTCTCTCAGTTCACCGAATTTTTTTGAGGACAGCACCACAACAACAGCATCATTGCTGTCATTTAGCGCACATAAAGTCTAAGGTTCGAGGTGTAAATAAATGTCATTTTGTGCATATAAAGTCTAATACGTGTATGTACACTGTGTTCCAATAAACGTCAATTTTTTATTTTTGAATATCTCAGTCAAAAATTAACCGATTTTACCATTTTTTGGCAAATTTTACCAAAAATATTAAAATCGGTGTTTTTCTGACGAGTTATTCAAAAAATAGAAAGGTGGACGTTTTTGGAACACAGTGTAATTTGGTGCAGGTTTGACTTTGTTAATGGAAATGTTTAGAGGCAAACTGCAGCGTATTTCACAGCGAGTAGTGAAGGCCAGATGTAGTTAATACGCTGCTTAAAGCTCTGCGAAGCTTAGCATCAGTCTGCCGAGAGAAGCAACGATAAAGGTATGAAAAAACGCCGATACTTAACTGAAGTTGACTGGAAGAAGCTGATAAGATTCGACCGTAATTCAATATTTACGACGACTTACGTTTATTACCTTCCCAAGAGATGTCTGATTATAATACATGGCGATGTAAGCTTATGTCTGTATGTGAGGCGCTGTTACGGCGTCTGGTGAGATGGTGTTAAGTCTCTACCGACCACTGCTGGAGACGTCAATATGGAGACAGTGCATGGTGAGCCAGTTTCTTCAGCTTTGCTGGTCACAGTACCTTGATATTCCCCGTTAGGGGACACTCAGTAATTGAGATGAAAGAAAGATGTTTAAATAGAAAAAATGTCGCGAATCAGTTACATAACTTTCTTGACTTGGGCCTTAAGTGCAGTGGAACATAAGTCCCAGACTACGGTTCTCCGTACTAGTTATGTCTTGTACCGCATCCATCTTCTTTCGTCTGAGTCAACTCTTTTTACACGTGTCATAATTCTTTAATTACGATCAAATAATGAACTCAGCAGTAGGCCGAGCTGTTGGTCAGGGTCGTAATTCGCAAAGAAATCTTTCTCTGTTGCTGGTCTAGAATCGACGACGACCCGCGCCTGTGATCCACGCATTATTAACCAGTCGCCGACGAACCACGTTGCCCAGTTCACACGCAGACGGTCAGTCGAATTTTCACGGTTGGTTCCAGAGGCGTCACCACGGCCGTGGTGGAGTTCAGTCGGAGATCGTTCCTGTGATTAATGGTGATCAGGAGGTCGGTCAGGCGTGAAGCTTGCCGCTTCCCTGCATTGACTCCCAACTGACCGTCTAGCTGTCGACTTGCTGGAATTCCTACAATTTTCCCTCCACATACTCCACCAATCTCCCCCATCTACCGCACCCATAGCACGAGAATGCGGCCCACTGCTACGGACGAAGTAGCGTGGTCTGTCTCTGTGTGTTTGTGTGTCTCTTGGTTGCTGGCGCGAGCTCTACAAAAACGTCCGAACCGATCGAAATGACGTTTGGGTCGTTGACTCGTAGGCCCATGCCCGAACATGCCCGGCAGTCAATGGACTAAAAGTGACTCTCAGAGGGACAACACGCGGCGATGCGGCCTGCTCGCCACGTGACCACTTGTTGCACCATGCGAGCACCATGGTTGGTCGTCTGAGCCGCCACTACAGAGCTGCGAGTCAGTCGACTGCATAGGTCACGATCAGCACGGACAGCGCGCTCGCAATCCCAGAACTTATCAGCGGCGACGTCCGTCGCATTACGCCGACAACATTGACTTCTCATTCAGCGACGAAAACTGGATTTAGCGTGCACGGAATACGCGGCTTCAGCCCGTGCCGCTGTCCGAAGCTCGAGACAGTGGCGTCGGCGTGTCAATAACATTGGAGGGACATCGTCTGTCGTAAGCTCTCCAGCTGTCTATGTACTTAGTTGACGAATGTCAACTACTGTCCTTTAAAAGGCATTTACTAAATGGGTGGCTTGGTAGCCGAGTGGTTAGCGTGCTGGACTCAGGTGCAGAAGGGCCTGGGTTCAAATCGCAGCCGCGACGCTGTCGGGTAACAGTCTTGGGCAAACTGTTCACAACCATTGTGCCTTTGTTCACCAAGCAGCGAAATTGGTAGCAGCCCTCTTAAGGGTTGCGAGGGTAACTGCGGGCCTGGCAGAAAGTAATGGCAGCCTACCGCCGGGTTTATGACTCACATCACCTGTAGGATGACTGCCAAGAACCGGGATCAACTCCGGAACCCTACGCTCGGTAATCGAGTACGGGCTACCTTTACCTTTTTTACTAGATAGCTGTAATGGTGTGTTGCAAGTTATAGCGATTAGCCTAACACTTAATATATTTTTACATGTTAATGTATTTTCAACTGCCACTTTAAAACAAGCAGTATGGAGTAATTTGGTAAAAAATGGAATATAATAACCGCTGCTAACGTAGCTAGCGAGTCTAGATTTTACTGCGTCTACTGACTGATGCTGCATTTCTGCTTAGTAAATAATCATGACAATAAAAAAGATTACAAGTTAACCATTTAGCGGAATTTCCCAGTGGGCATATCACCAAGTAAAATATTAGGGGACGTGTCCCTCCATCTATCAGCTGGAGTCGACGCGTGTGAATCGTTGAGAAACAGCGCACGACGAAGTGAATTGCTCTTTTGACTCGCTTGCGACACGTCATTGCGTTGTTGCTATCGACTTTAATCGGCATCAGTAATTCCGTTTTACATGGAAAGTAAAAAGTAAAACAGTACGGAACAGTCACGCATCGTACTTGCGACAGGATATCAGCTACGGGCGACTTCTAACAACATTTTGTTTGGTAGTTAGTCGACCACGGCGGTATCAGGTTACAGTAAGGGCTTTAGGGTTGGGGTTAATGTTGGGTCCGGAAGCAGATGTCGGTGATGGCGGGGGAGAGAAGGAGATCGGGGGAGCACTTGCGTTACCCGAGCGCCATGCAGTAGGCTACTGTGCAGCAGGTGACAGATGCCGGCATCAGTGACCGTATGGAAACCACCTCGGTCTGTGCTTTACTGGTCGTGTCTGCAGCAGCAACTGATGCGGAATTGCGGATGCTGAAACTCAACAGTATTAGTTCAGCGAAAGACTGGTGGACGTAGGCCAACTAAACGAATCCAAAGGTGTCGATATTCAGATGGATATTTAGAGATATGCCAAAGATATTTATCACGCCGGAGAACCAAAATGACTTTTATACAGTAATTTGCAAGGACTTCAGGCGACAAAAGTACATCATTATGATATCTTGGTTTATTATCCAAGTTCTCGTACTTATTTTTTTGCCAAATTTCCAGCTTTCGGGAACATCGGAGGCCTATTTCGAAACCAACTCTGGCTTTGCACTTCAATCACAGGAACGCGACTTTTGGACACGTATATTTCCACAATGTACTCATTTTCAGTTAGGCGACCAGCTAGAAATCAGGAGGTATGGACGTCTAATTTGTTCTCATGCGGATCTCAAGGCCCATGCAGTACCAGAGCTAGTGGTCGTCGTGGGTGGCACATGTATTGATTGCCGTTGACCGATATCTGCGGTCTATCGTTCTGGCGTCGCATTGGGCTGCCGTGTAATGCGGCGGCCGTGTGCAATGCATGCGAGAATTCATCGCAACTCCGCGTTGAAGCACGGCGCCGATAGCAACGTCCCGCGCAGCATCTGCAGCAACCAATACGCCTATACCACTTCCACAATGCTAGTCAGTTAGTTAGTACGGTTAGGATGTTTGAAAGCGCGATTAACAAATGGTTACGATGCGCCGTGGTCGACTAACTCCCGAATAAAATGTTGTTAGTCGTCCGAACTGTTTGTAGCTGATGTTCTGTCGTAAGTACGACGACAGGATGTTCCATGTTACACATTACAGCGGTATTCGCAAATTCACGAGTTTTTGTTGCTATCTTTCTGATCATATTCACGTCATTTTTCGCTTACTCTTTCCAATGGTCCTTCTCACTTTTCTGGCCAATAGCGGAAAGTGGTATACAAGTAAAATATAACTGAAATCAGCTTTATTTTAGGTGTCGCCTATATGGGTTTACTTCGAAAAGAAAAGAAATGCGAACTCATGCAAGTTTTCGGACTGGAATTCTGTGTCTTCAAACCTTGTCTCAAAAGACGCAAGCTCCGAACTTAGCCGATCGTTCTGTTGTTTGCCGCGGCACGTCGACCGTCGCAAGTGCTGTCAACTTGGTTCGACCGTCGCAAGTTTATCACACTGAGCGTGCACACTTTTGTTTGCAACACGTCGGTCACGACACGAAGCGCAGTTCGCCTGCAACGAACGAAACTGAACTAGACTAGAGTTCTGAACACGTGTAACTGCAAACCAATGCGAACGTTCACATCGCACGGACTGGAGTCAGCCAACTCCGCTGTGAACAGTCCCACAGGAACACGCGTGCTCCGAATTAAGCGTCTTAGTTCACCGCACTGTCTGAAGCCAATCAGTATGAAGTAGGTCAATAACAGTAAGTAAGTAAGTAAGTGTTTCTCTATGGCGCCGCATGTCAGAAGTCACGGATCGCTATGTTCATGCTACCCGAAAAAGGTGTCCCTTCAGCTGTCGTCGGAACAGTCTGCAGTAGGTGATGTCAGGATTACGCAGCTGGACTGGAAGAGAGTTCCACAGGCGAGGTCCCGCGGCTGCAGAAGTTCTGTCGCCATAACTGCTGAGTGTTCGCGGCACCACGCAAGTGGAAACGTCAGCTGACCGCAGAGAGCGCCGAGTGCTGTCGGACACGAGACGGCAGTCGTCGGCCAAGTCGGCGTGACGTGACGCCAGACTGCGCATACTTAGCGCTTGGGTCGACTCGTTTAGGTCGGTTTAGCTCATCTCAGTTCGTGCGACGTGAACGAGGCTTTAGGCATCAGCACTGCATCCAGCCCCGTCACATTTCCGCGTGTTCCGCGACAGAGACGGATCTGTGCCAGTAATGTTTATTTCACGATCGTTTGCCGTGTCTTCTCGACGGACTTCGGTCGCCGAACGCCGCTGCTTCGTGTGCGCTATGCGGCGATGAATGATGGCCTGAAAGCGCTGCGGTCCGACTGTACTGGCGTATATAGACGAACGCAGCATCAATCGATCCGCTTGCCGCCGCCGCCGCCGCCGCAGCAGCTCGGCGTTCCGCCCCCTCGCCAATACCCCGCCGGCGACCGACCGCGCCACTGTCGCTGGACATTTGACCCCCTCCCCCATTCTAAGGTTGGTGGCGTAGCACAGTGGTAGAACGTCGGTCTCTGACTGGCGAACTTTCCCTGTCCTGCGCTCGACCTGCAGCTGATGGGTGACCACTAATGTGGGTAAACCATCCGCTACAGGTC
>Ga0126328_10000319_pt1 | contig 10727 bp, 7 predicted proteins | sample InaspJWI13metaG_FD_97003 | JGI IMG/M metagenome (GOLD analysis project Ga0126328, IMG submission 97003) | Marine gutless worms symbiont microbial communities from Oahu, Hawaii - Inanidrilus sp. 1 OAHU.JWI-13 metaG | ecosystem: Host-associated > Annelida > Digestive system > Unclassified | place... | reverse complement strand
TTCTGCACTGTTGCGTGGCAATTGGCAAGATTTCAATTGACACGACGCATCGCGCGGTCCCTCGGCGATAGCTGAGCTTCTTGTTGCATGTGTATGGGTCTTGACCATAGGTTGCTGGGGATTGAAAGTCAAACTCATGGGTCAAAGTCAAAATTAGGATCAGGTTAGGGTTAGCAAAGACAGTACTGCGGTCGATTGAGGGCAGTCTGTTTTCTAGTCGGAAACGTGGACATGCATGTGCTGTAGTGCGTATTTTGGTTGAGATTCGGGTGACATCATATATGCACTAGCTGCTTCAATCAGCACTGCTGGTTAAAGGTATACGTTGTTTAAAAACGTCAAGAAAACGCTGTTTTATTTGTTGGAATTATTATTTATGTCATAACGTACTTCTTTCAGAGTACATACAGCAGTAATTATATTACTTACGACGTTATGAAGGGTACGATACTCGTAGTTGGCACAGATTAGGGTAATCCTATGCTCGCGCTGTTTCATTCTATGATTAATGCCTTAAGATTTCTGCACGTTTAAATACGTCCCCGTAGGAGACTTTTGTCTTTTCAGTTATTTGTTATCTACATGAATTTGAATATTCTCGTATGTCCGCAGGTTATCCTAGTGACCACCGTCAAGGTCTACTCTCAAAGAGAATTCGGCACGGTGGAAAGCATAATGGGGAGCATGGTTGCAGTCTGCGATGCTGATTTAGGCCTAACTCTTCGTGTTTACGTCAGCGGCGGCGACGGCCGGACCACAAACTGCGCATAGAAAATGCCTCTTCACTCCGGCCACTCGTCGCTATCTCCCCTGCCCTGCCCGTTCCGCTGCCGCTTTAAACGGCCGCTGCCGGACTTGGGTCATTGTCGTCGCCGTGGCTGTGGCTGCAGCGATGCTGTTTCAACTCCGCGACAGCTCAGTTGAATGATCTACAGGAACAATCACATCTGGCTGTGACTCGGTAAGTTTTCTGGTCTGTCGTTTCTGCAGTCTGTGAGCATGCGGTCGGCGGAAGTCGGTATGACGCCATGCAGACAGACGGCGCCGCCTGTATGGTCGGCTCGGCCTCTCCTGACTGGCCGCCATAGTATTCATAATCATAATTCCGTCTGGCAGCTGGCTAGTAAGTAGGCGGTCCGTCCGCGTGACTGCGCCTTTGGCCGGCATCTCTGCTGCTGCTGCTGCTGGCGTCGGCGACGTCGATGCGGTTATGCTCGGCACGGCTGCAAAAGGCCGACGCCGCCGATATTGAATGACGCGCATGGCGTCCAATCATACCTCGCTTGCTGCTGCTGTCGGCGCCATTTTGTTGCTGCTGCAGAATCATCCGACGACTGCTGCTGTGTGGCTGCAGACGCCGGTTTCCTGGTCGCCATAACGATCTAGCTTGTTGCTTCGTGTGTGCATCCGACAAAAATCTCCGTAGACTCCGTTCATCTATTGGCATGCATTTTCATACAGCGTCATTTATTCACGTTAATATTTATTTGATGATAGCAAATTCTGTCGATTTTTAGTTGAGAAAAATGCCTGATAGGTCTTGTATACAGTCACACCAAATATAAATACGGATAAACAACAACAACAATAACAATAATAATAATATACCAACAACAACAACGACGACGACGACGACGACGACGACGACAACAACAACAACAACAACAACAATAGCAGAGGCAAAATACAGTGGACATTGTAGATCTGTAATATATGTATCACAGTTGTTGCAATAAAGTAATACATTATACCCTGCATAGTGTAATCAAGGAACACGGTCCAGTAAATAGAATAAGCTGTCCACGAGGATTAGATGCTGATTGTTAAGAGCCATGTTTGCGTGAGTCGATAATTATGCGATTCACTTTGCATTATTGCGCTGGTGTGCTTAACTGCGATATGTCACGGCAAGACTTCGTTAAGAATGAAACTGCACCGTCTCGATGGCGCCAGACATTAGCACTAGGTTCCACTATGTCTCAAGAATTAGTCTTTTCCGTGACCATCGGTTTGTAGCAACTGCAGCTGAGAGACATGGACGTAGCTCATTATTATCATGTGCGGCACGCTACGAATTCGTCCAGCAGCTATCGCAGCACTGTCATTTGAAGTACAGATTCGCGCGTGTACGTACTGTATGTAGGCGGGGGCTGTGCACATGATAGGCCTAACTCTCGTGTAAATGTTTATAAAACTAAACGATAGTGTAAACGATTATAGAAGCGACGAAATTTAGTGCCAAGAAATTAATAACAAACTAAGCGGAAGTAGCACAACGTCAGATTTTTGCAATTAATGCAAAAGTAAGCGAAATTTGGATAAATAAGCGAAAGAGGCTGGCAAGCTGACGCCAGAGACCACCGTGCCTCCCTCTCGCCCGTTAGCGTGCATGCTTAGCCGAAAGTATTTCCCTCGTGTGAGTTTCCCCTCTCTGACCATGAACTTTGATCTAAGGCCTTTACCTTCGGAGTGACTTAGACAAGATCATCATTCCCCCTGTGCCAAATGTTACTTCCGTCGAAAGTTATTGTCTGGACAGGCAGACGCACAGTCTCGCACCTGACTGAGTGCTGTACCTGAACCATTAAAATGGTCACCGGTATTAATTCTGCCCATGTCGTCTACAGACTTCGGTCGTCGAGCCGAAGTCTTTCGACCGACAACAATTGTTGCCAGCCACATCGCGGCCTCAAGACTCAGTAAAGACTCGACGGCTACTGTTGCGACATCAGCGACACTAGCCGTGATGATGTTAGCCGAAGCTGACAGCAATCTCGCCGTGCCGACCGCGCGAAATCTTATCTCAGTCTCGGGCGCCGCGTGGCCACGTGTTACGTCACTCGGCCATCTGGTCCGGACTGGTGGCTTTGTTCGACGCAAAACTCTTCTTCTTCAGCAGACTCTCTTTGCTTGCATCAGAAAGTCATCGACTTGGCCGACGCCGTCGGCGACGCCCGCCCACGACGACTTTAATGAGTCGTTCTCGTCGATTAATACACAGCAGCAGCAGCAGCAGCAGCAGTGTAATGGTTAGGGAATTGGGTTCGCGACTCAAAAGGTTTAAGTCCCGCTTTCAGGTAACAACCCTGGGCAAGTTGTTCGCACACAGCTGCATCTGTCGTTAAGCAGTATAATTTGGTACCGGTCAAAGGGCTTTATGCGCTGCGACTGGTAGGCCTAACGTAACCGTGGATGTGGCGTCGCACTAGGGAACGAAAGTATGTCGATACAATTGGCACAGTGCCGAGGGCTGGCCATTTCCAATGCTAAAATATAAATATATTTTTCAAGCAATTTTATCAAACAGCACTCGGAAACTGTTATGGTTTGAAATTACCAAAATGCTGATTGCAGTTTTAAAAAGTCAATTTATTGTGCCATTTATTATAATTTTAAGCACACTTTCGTTCCCACGGGCCAGTGGCCATGCGTTGCAGACTTCAGTGGTGTATCTACCTACGGGCTCACAGCCTAAGGAAGAGAGATGAGCACCCCGCATCTTTGGCAGCAGCAGCAGTAGCAGCTGAGATGAGCTGGGATGAGAGTTGCATTGGTTTACGTAACCGTAGACAACGTGTCAGACGTTGATGAATTGAAATAAACATTTATTAGAGGTAGACTGCAGGTGATGGTGATTGATGATTAATTTGCAGGTGATGGTGGGGATTGTTTGATGCTCGGTCGCTGTCGGCGTGTGCTGACGAGGGTGGTTGTCTTCGTTATTCCAGCGTTTCACTAATGAAAAGAATTGTTTTGCCCCGGTGTATAAAACTTTAATAGAACTTAAATCATCTTACAGCGTAAAAATGTCGATCTTTTTGCTTATTCGTATTTGCGGTTGTGCTACATTGTAGTCCCTGTGTAACAAATATCTCCGCGTTATTCAAATAAATAAGACATCCCGCTATACAGTACCGACAAAGACGAGGAAGCGTACGTCCTGGCGGAGATTTATGGGCGATTTTTGTTTAAAGCAGACAGATCTCGTGCGATTTGTTTTGATTAACACGGAGACGATAATTACTAATTGTAGAGACGCCACGACGAAGACAGCCGAGAAATCGGTCTTGGTCCGTCTTGCCGACGTCGCGCGCTATGTCTTCGTGCCTGTCGGCGCATAATGCTCAGTCTCCGCCGCTGCGCGCCGGCCGCCGTATTTTTCTCCATTTCCGACAGCAATATATATCACTTTTGTGGCGTGTCTGCCGGCGCGAAGATCAGCCGGCAGCGACGACCGGGTGACCGACGGCGCGGCGCGCCACTCGCTCGCCTGAGTCCGACCGAGCCGCAAATATCAGAATTACAAATGCGACGCCGACCGGCGCAGAACAAGACGAATCGCAGGAATTTACGCGGCGAACTTGTATAAGCTTTAGCAGTTTGTGCGCTCGCCGGCGACGTTAATGGATGAATCCTGATACATGTTGCAACTGCAGCAGCAACAACTGTGTAGCCTATGGATGGCTTTGGCTGCTGGCTGTGCTGTATCAAGTCTGACATTGCACTGCTCTATACTGCTACATACATGGTAGATAATTCTGTGCAATTTGACACCCGATATGACGATAATATACGAGCCTGCTACATTTATAATTTTTACCCATGTACATATACGTAATTTGCTAAGACTGTTGTAAACAAGACATATGTATGTACATTAATTAGCCTTTACTGCTATTTTTATTTACTTATTTATGTGTTTGTTGTTGTCTACTTGTACATTTATTTGTTTATTCATTTCTTTTATTACTCAGTTTGTTATGTAACCCATTATCTAAACAAGCCTATCCGCCACAGAATACAATTTAAAGTGTTTTAAAACTACAGACAATAAATATACAGGATATACCCGTCACAACAGTGTTAAAATTAGGCCGGCCAAAGTTATAAGACGTAACAGTTACACTTCCTCCGATACCAAAACAAAAAAACATTTATTATAATTTAACCAAATACTGTGATACTGTAAAAGTACATTAATTACACGTTTTTTAACAGGACGCTGGGCGATATAAAACAAGTAAAAAAACAAGCCTTTGACAGTTTTGTTTATATTGTTGATGTGCAATGTTTCGCGCAAAGCGATTTGTTGCACTTGTGCAATTGATTACTTATTGTAAATTACACATTTTAAAGCCATTGTTGTGGTAGTCGTAGTGGTGTTGATAGGTGCATTTATTTTTGATCTTTATCTATTATTATGCGTTTTGTCGACGAACCGCTGGGTAGTTAAATAAGAAACATGTTTTGATCAAGCTTTGGGTGTCGTGGTTTAGTTGTTGAGCAGCCGAATCAATTCGCATAGGTCACATTTACTGCGTTACGACAGGGAAACAACTGAATGGTACCGAGGCAATACAGAGCTACTATAGATCGGTCCGTGTTGAGTTCATCAAAGGCGAGATAGCAGGTGCGGGAGGCTCATAATGCAGTCCCAGAAGGCGCGGCCGCCGCCTCGGGCCCGATGAGCGTTTATAACGCGGCGCCGCCGCGGTCTGGAATCGGTCGGCGCTGAATTGTTGCCGTCGCTCGCCGTCATAGTTTACGACTCGAGTCTTTTCAGTCGCGACTGGTCGGGCGTCGAATTCCTCTTGACCTGCGACCGACACGGACCGTCTCCGGACGTCCCCCACTGTCCCCCGCCTCGTCGTGTGCGCCAGCCGCGAGCCAGAATTGAATTCGCTTTTTAATCAGGGAGCACCGCCGCCGCCGCCGCCGCCGCGCTAAAAGAAATTTGTCAGCGCCGGCGCGAACGACGACGCGGGTTCGGCGCCGGCGACGGACAGCATTTAATCGAAGATGGGCCTGCGTGTCGCGTCCGGTGTTGGCGGATGAGTTTACGTCAGTTCCGGCTGCGCATGCGCCGTCTTCTCCTGCCAGTCGGATTGACTCATTCATCACAAGTTACGTCTGTCCGGTCGGCCGTCCGTCGTGCGCCGTTTCAATATAGATTGTATTTGCCGCGCGCGCGATGTCGTCGACGCTACGCCGGCTGTTGCCCCGCCGCGTTAATCAGGCTTTATGGACAATTAGATGCAAACTTTTATCGGTAAACGGCTGCGCCGCCGGCGAGCGTCTATTGTCGGCGGCGCTCGGTTACGGCGACAGGAACTGTCTAATGTGCCGGATGACACGACGACGACGGACGGACGGCGAGCAAATGCGATTTGCCTAGTTTAAAGGTGTGATTAATTTCACCCGGCGCAGCACTGAGCAGTGAGCACACGGTGCTCGGTGCAATCATCCGGCGATATTTTATGCACAGGTTCACTTATTTTAATTTGCGCGATAGGCTGTCTCGAATACGGTTGCTACTGTGGCAGATGAGATTACAGTTCCGTGGATTATCAAGTGTTGAGGTCATATGGCCTATTTTCATATTACGATAAGCGTTGCGCGGTCCCTCGGCGACAGCTGAACTTTTCTGTAGGTGCCTACGTTAAAACATAGCTGAGTGGTTTTTTGTTGCATATTGCATGACCGGAACAATGACATATCCGACGAAGACTGATTCCCTTCGTAAAAATCGTAATTATCCGATCCTGAGTTGTCCAGTGCTGCATTTACATGCCTGTTTGAGATTTTGTGTACCTTAAACTGTAACACTAATTTTGGGCTGATTTATGATCGAAACAAGTCATAAAAGCAAATATCCTGGATCATATAGAATGCGCTATAGTCTTATGGCGGTTCGATACTTGCCATATAAGTTTACAGTATTTTTATTCTGTAAGTTAAGCTGTGTGCGATTATTATGTTCATCTTTATTCAACATAAACGGTACAATGCAACAACACAACTAAATAACTGATGGATTGTAAACCGTGCGCTCCAACGATGTTATAGGTCGGTTGAAATTTGCCGGGTAAGCTGAGCTATACCGGCAGCATGCAGCTGAAAGACAGAACGGTGGTACGGACGGGCCAGTCAGAAATTGAGTCGTACATCTTACTCAGGCGAATTTCATTTCACATCTCGGCGTGTACGCGACGTCGCCCGCCGCGCGCGCGCCACACGCGGCGTCGATCGCCGCCGTCGACGTTCTATCATGGCGGCGATAAATATTTCCGGGGAGCGAGCGATGCGACGACGCCGAGCGGCAACAGTCGTCGCGAGGCATTTGCGACGTCCATCCATCGTCGTTCGCGGCATTAATTTATATTTGCATCCGCGTAGGGTCGTCGGCAAGCATCCGCAAATCTTCGGGGCGGCCGGGCGCCGGCGTCCTAAGGACGTCGGTCGGACAAACCGCGGACGACTCCGCCGAGATATAGCCATTTGTTTCAATTAGATCAGCGCTCTAATGTAACCTATTTGCCGGGCGCTCGTCGAATGACGTAGTAGTCCGTGGTCCGGCAACGCCGGCGGCGGCGGCGGCGGATTTTCGTGGCAATAATCGGGCGGCCTGGTGGCGGACTGATGACGGGCTGCAGCGACTGCTCGCGAGCGAGCGAGCTAGCTTCACCGCGGACGTCACGTTCGTCCATCAACGTCACTCGGCGTATTGTTACTCTCTTTATTTCTGCCTACATCGGACGATCAGTCACTGTTTGTAAATGTTCGCACAACTGTCGTCTTCATTGTGGTATAGCATGCACGTGAAATCCACTTAATAGTGGGCCCACTTGTATCAGTCTATAGCAGTTGTTTTTGAAATTAAGATCACAAAAATACGCAATGAGCTGTCCGGAAGTTGTTCTTTTCTCTTGAAACTGTTCTTGTTTCATCCGAACCAAAATGCTATCATTACCGAGATCCAGACATCACAGTCGGTTTGCTTTGTACGTCTGCGTTTCCACATAAGTTACGAAAAGTGGTCGGTACGACCTCGAGTGAGGATATTTCTATTTTTTTCTTATTTTGATAAATCCCAGTTAGCCTTCATGCTCCAGATTAATCGACGTTTTGTCAAATTGATTTGTACCTGTATTTTCTAACAGACCCATTGTAAACAATAAAATAATGATAACGACTAACAGTGTTTGATGAACACGTGAGTTTTTTTCACTGCACCTTATTATGCCTTTGGATTTCGAACAGCAAAAACTATGAATTCTGCTTAACTTATCTTTGAAATTATATCTGCCATAAAAGTATCGATTAATTGGTGTAAGGTGTCTGACTGGGGAGAAAAGTATTTTTGAGACAGCTGGCGCTAGGCTACGGTAGATGAGGATGGCTGCGGCGTTGCGAAGTAGCGGCATGAGACGCCGCCGAGTTCCGTTAATTACGCCCAATTGTAGCCCAACAATGGTCGCCGCGGTCTCATGCCGGCCTGCGACCGGCGCCTCTCTATAGAAAGACGAAATTATGCATTGGCTATGATCCGATGGTCTGGCCGCCGATGAACCTGTCGGTGGGTAGCGGGGAAGGACCGAGTGGCGGGCGGACGGGCGGGAACGGTGGCGGCGGTCTCTGCTGGGCATTCGCCGTCCGGCGCCGCCAGCTGCGGCTGCCGGGCGGGCCCCGCCGTCTCGGCACAGGACGTGCGGCCACCGGCGGTCTGATTGAATTCGCCGAGGCGAGTCGCGCCCAGTTAATTGTGCGATTTCTCGGCAGATTACAAACCGGAGACGAAGATTGTGTGCGACGTTCTGACTGTAATGATTAATTTGTCGGCGGGCGACTTGTCCGAGTCTGACGACGGAAGGTCCGCCGACAGTAGCAGCACGTCACTGTTCGTCTAACTCAGAGGACAAGAGACGGACAAATAGCAGCACAAACGCGCCGCCAACGAGCTTCATGCCAGTGTATAACCGTGTGCACTGCTTCGTCACAATATGCAAGTTTCAGTTCTAGTTTCCTTGAAGCAAATTAACTAGAGTGATGACTTGCAAGGGAGTAGACGGTATTTCTTTTCTTGTGAAATTGTGTACCGCTTTCTGGAATGGATTGATGGATAAAATTAACAATAAATTAATTATATAAGTAGGTCTAATTACTAATTGGGTATTAATAATTTAGCAACTGTATTTACATGCAGAATGTTACTTGCTGGTCTTTGGATTTGATGTATTTATGTAGAAAATTGGTACCATAGTAGCCGTCCCCGGTAGCCTACTGTTGTTGCTGCGATTGATAATGATTAAAGCAGCCTAAACCGGAACTACGTTGGCTAAGTTCGATTGAAACCGAACGCGTAAGTGAAGCGATCCTTCCGAGTTGACTGTACTATAATTGCTGTAAACTTTGTGCAGTGAATGAATGACAAGGAACACGTGAACACCGAACAGTGCATGACAGAAACAGTGAGCACTCTATTACTATATTTCGTTTATCCGTGTGTTCGCTAACGTTCTTGAAATTTAATCGTGCAAAAGAAAAAAAAACTAGCAGATCAAAACTCGAAACTGACGGTTTCAGGAGGATAAAACAGCGCTTTTTTCTCAGCCTGAAACCGCTAACGTTGTCGATGCATCCTCGAACGAGGGCTTTCTGATTTACAGATCTTCTCGTCGAAACCGCAGCCACACTGAAATATCGTTTAGTACCATTGTGATTACGGTAACGAAATCGCAGTCTAAGTTCGGTCGGACGATGACAGCGATGACAGCTGGATGATAACGATGACGGCGGTATCGATTGACTCCCGGTCCGACGATGAGTGAGTGCCGGAGGCGCCGTGCTCGTTCATCTTCATCGCGCTGCGATCCATCATTCCGCGTCAGTCCATTCACGACAGATTATCTCTGCGCCAGACCGCGCGCGCCGAGGCCGTGCAGATTATGACACATTTACGAGCCACGCGAGTATCGGATTCCCGCCCCGCGCCTCGCCGCGCCGCGAGCTGAACGGGTCAAGCCGTCGACAGCGTCCCGGGTCAGGGGCCATCAATCGCGACATTCACGGGGCGGTCGAGCGGGCCGGCGGGCGGTATGGATTTTGACGGGCGTTGATGATGATAAGCGGGCGTCGCCGGGAGGGCGGGAGGCGGCGCCGGGAGAAGGACAATTGACCGACGATTGACCTCGGGTCACCCGTCGCGACCTACTCGTCAACCGTCATCATTTCACTCGCATTTATTGTCACTCTCCGCGTTACAGCAAGGTCACTGCCGACAACCGCAATATATTATGTACACGGCGGCACAGTACATCGGACAATTAGCCACTGTGACTCACTGTTGCTGCCTATAAATTAGTAAAAATGCTGGCCGATTTTCAAAACTCTTTTACTTTCTGACTCGGCAATAATTTCATATTACAGTCATCATTACAGATGCTAACATAGATTTCAAGTTTCGCTAACGTATTGGACACCTTTTGGCCAATGGTCCGGTTTCTCGCCACCCTGTATCGATCCGATCGCAGAATAAAGAACTGTTTTATTTGCTGACAAATGCAGGGAACAGAAATTATGGTAATCTTTATTTTACCATGAATGGTAGCACACAACGATGTAAAGTAAAGAAAACACGAACAAACTTAAGTAAGCGAAATAAACAAAGAAAAAGTCAACCAGACTTGATTACTACATTTTTACACACATGACATCATAAACCGTCTTTGAATTTAGCATGTTTTTCAATGATGACACTAGGTAGGTCAAAAAAGAATAAGGATTGGCAAATTTTAACAATATTAATATCTCTGGTTTTAAAGAGTTTCATAAAAAACTGTTTATTACAAAATCCAGTGAATTTAGATTGTTTTTGGTTAACGGGCAAACTTCTAAACAATATAACAGAATTGGCAAACACTTCCTTGTGATTAACTGCAAGATAATTT
>Ga0126328_10000318_pt1 | contig 10803 bp, 12 predicted proteins | sample InaspJWI13metaG_FD_97003 | JGI IMG/M metagenome (GOLD analysis project Ga0126328, IMG submission 97003) | Marine gutless worms symbiont microbial communities from Oahu, Hawaii - Inanidrilus sp. 1 OAHU.JWI-13 metaG | ecosystem: Host-associated > Annelida > Digestive system > Unclassified... | reverse complement strand
GGGGACCTCGATGTGGATGTCGATCCGGTCCAATAGCGGCCCGGAAATCTTCGCCCGGTAGCGATGGATCTGGGTCCCGGTACATCGGCAGGCGTGCTTGGGATCGCTGAGAAATCCGCACGGATGTGGATTCTAAGAGTAGAGACTCGCTTAAACCTGATTTTTTTCTGGCTATCCAATTAGAAAAGCCATTCCTAAAGATACCATCTATTCCTAAAAATGACCTTAACCTACCCCTGAACAAATCATCTTATACCACAGCCGAATTGTGTTCTGTGTTAAAGATATCGCCAGATACATTAAGGCAACGTCTCTATCGTGGCTACTATCCCGAACCTAACCGTTGCAGTTCTCATCATCGCAAGTTCACATATGAACAAATCCAAGAAATAATAAAAATCACCCAATCTCTCATTAAGAAAGGAATCTTGAAAGCAGGTGCCTAATTTTTTCCCTAACCTGTTTTCAGGTATTAGGCATATAATCCTATCCTCAACACCACTCCATCCCCATCAATCGAATCCCTGTCTCCTATCATCCAATTTTGGTGTTTTCATTCTGCCCCCAATTTTGGAGTATCTGACATATCGACCATAGGTTTTATTCAAGAAACTCTTTCAATTTTAATTCTATAGCTTCAAGTTCTTTTAATTCACATTCCCACAATATCAGTATATCCCAACCTAGCGCCTTTAAGTCTGACAAATGTTTGGAATCTCTGATTACATTCTTCCTGATTTTTTGAGTCCAATATTCTCTATTTTTCTTTGGAATTCTTGATCCACGTTTGCAATCATGCCCATGCCAAAAACAGCCATGAACAAAAATGATTTTATTCTTAGACTTAAAAATTATATCAGGTTTTCCGGGAAGGGTTTTATCATGTAGCCTATATCTGAAGCCTTTTGAGAAAAGCAGTCTCCTTACCACCATTTCAGGTTTGGTGTCTTTAGATTTTATCGCTCTCATTATCCGGCTTCTTTCTTTAGAAGCCTTGGAGTCATTCATAAAGCTATTATACCCCAAAATCAGGGATAACAATTATTAGTGAATTGTCATTTTCATAGGTTTCAATTAGTTCATTGTATTTTATCAATAAATTCTTGAGTTTTTTTAAAGCACTATTTTTATCATATACAGCCATTTCATCAAGATTTTGAGTAAGGTATTGCTCAATAGAAAAAATATCAATTTTCCTAAGAATAGATGATCCAAAATCAGATTCAGCCAATTCCTTTGTGGCTCTAACAATTTTATCAGGGACTAATAAATATACTTTCCTTCCACTTTCAGCATTAGATTTTGCTTTTCTGTAATGTTCAGTAGTTGGACTTTTTGTAACATGGATAACTGTAGAACCAATATCAAAATCACCATGCCTTCTTGTCTGTTTATCAGCAGTAGCAGAGCTATTGTGCTTAATTTTTAGCGTTCCATTCTTAAACCTCAATTCAAGTTTAGCCCCAACTAAGTGTTGGAGAATTGCTCCTGAATTCCCGGATGGGTAGGCTATTATCTTGCTGATAAAAGATGCTATGGATTCTGATGCGGAAAAAGGTATTTCGATTCCACCTAAATCTTTATACTGTTCTAATATTGGGAATATTTTGTTGTAGAGATATTTAATTATAGAATCACCAGTTTGCTGAAAATCGTCTTGAGATATTCCTTTTAAAGAATTGCTGATTAGTTTTATCATTTGCAGTCCTGCAATTTTAGTCGCAGTGCTAGTTCGACCAAGCTCTCCTTGTGGACTCGATGCAGGAGATAAATGCTCATAACCATGTTCAGTAATAGCTAAAGAAACACGGTGAGAGGTATGGTTTTTAATAGAGCGGGCACCAAAAAACTTTTTTACATCAGTTGATACCGCCTGATCTAACTCATCAAACTTCCAGACAGACTTTTCTATGTTATAAAGTACAACCAATGCTCCATATAACCTTCCCCGGTATGGCAAGTTAAATTTTTTATCAATGTTCTTGTCACACCACTCATTGAAATCCTTATCAAGCTGATTCTCAATCTCTTTCGTAAGGTTTAACTCTATGGATTCCATAATTATCTCTCCGCTAACATTAGATGATTTTTTTGATTGAATTTGCATAAAAGTTGGAGTTAGATAATTTTGGTCAAGCCATTCAATTACATCAACACAAACTGCATCTCCAAAACAAAATAAACTGTCAGTAATTGATACGTCTTTAGGAATCTTAAATCTTCTAGCCCCCATTAGTCTTGAACACTCATAAGGAGACAATAATCTGGCTTTAACCTCACCCTTTCCAACTTTGATAAGAATTTGTTTTGCACTCCCACCTTTTGAGGTTCTTAAACAACCTGCTAATCCATCTGTTCGGATTTCAGCAGTAGATTGCTTTTCCCCATCTCTTATTCTCATCCTTCTAAAAGCAGTCACATACCTATATTGATTGCGGTTTTGCCTACTATAAATCCAATCAACATGTCTATCAAACATTTGGTTTAATAGATAATCTACTCTCTCTTGATTCCACCACTCATTATTCTTAGAATCAACAATTCTATATAAACCTGTTTGCACTTCGGGCAAGTCCGGGAGCTTTTTTACTGTCCACTTTAGATCAATATTTTTCTTATAAAAATTTATTATAGATTCATCTCTTACATCTGATTTATGAAGCTCAGATATCTCTCCTTCTTTTAACGGCTTGATATCAGAGTAGTTTCTATTGTGACCAATTATAAACACTCTTTCCCTACTTTGAGGAACAAAGTGTTTTGCATTGATACAAAGCAAATCAACTATATAGTCCATACTATTGAGGTGCTGAATGAGAAACCTTAGATCAAGCCCTTCACTTGATGAGATTAAACCTTTAACATTCTCTAGCATAACTAGAGGGGGGCGTGTTTCTCTCATTTTGAATATTATCTTTAGGAAACTATCAATTGCAGATGATTCTTTGCCATTCTGACTGCCTTCTCTTGATCCTGCGGCAGAAACATCTGTACAGGGAAATGATGCGTGGGCTAGAAAGAACTCAGGCACTTCTGAAGGTTCTAATGTTAGTATATCTTTTTTTATATATTTTCCATGATGGTCAGTAGGAAAATTTTCTAAATGAACTTTTTCTTTCAGATCACTATAATCAACTGACAACATGTGTTTCCAATTATTTCGGCATAGGGCTAACTCAACTAAGCCAATCCCTGCAAAAAAATCTGCAAAGGTTTTATCCATTCTTATACTCTTTTTTCTGTAAATTCTGACAGAATCAGGTGTTTATGTACGAATTTTGATATAAATTCCTGCTATATACACTAAATCAGTTGGATTTTGTATTAATTTTCCACACCAAAAGTTAGAAAGCTCGTAGAAAAATTTGCTCTATCTTAGTTTTGGGTTCCCATCACAACAAATTCCATCCAGTAAAATCTGCAATTAATATTTCTTAGACCTTTTCTGTCTTCTCCATTGCCAAGGTGGTATTGGGTTAGGCTCAGACCATAAACCAATCTTAGATGATCTTGCTTCAGATTCAATTTTAGCAAGCTCAGGATCATGGCTGTATCTCTTATAGTGCCATGCCAGACCTGCTGATAAAAGTTTCTTATTCAGGTTTTTATCACCAATAATGACAAATCCAATTATCCTGCCATATTTGTCAGTCCCAATTTCCCTAACTACAACAACTTTTCCTGCGACTAAATCAGATGTGAATCTCTTAGCTTTCTGACCATATGGTTGACCTTTTTCAGGGCAATCAATTGCGGCAAGCCGTATCTTTACCATTCTGCCATTCTTTATGGCTTTAATGGTATCACCATCTGAAATGCCAACAACTTTGCCTTCGAAGGCATATAAGAGGGATGGAAGGATAAAAAACCACAAAATCAAGATAGAGATAATTTTAAGTGGTTTTCTCATGTATCGTGATCCTCATCCCTTCTTTCAATTGGATATATTCCCCTGATTCATCTGTAATGCCAATTTCATGGTGACCACAACAGTCACATTTCTTTGTGGTAACAATACCTTTTATCGGACATTTTTTCCCGTTTATCACTTTAGCATTATATGGAACTTGAGTTTCTGTCATTTCAATACCCTTATTTTGAGCGGCTGGAGATGAATATTTTTCCCCGGTAAAATAGTAGAATCCCCCCATACACTCAATCTTTATATTTTGACTATAATAAAAGGTTCATTATAATCTCCTTTATATCAATATAAATAGGTTGACATACTTATTGATATAAACTAAATTTAAAGCATGATACACGTTTAAGCTTTAATCAGGCCTTTGGAGGGACGCAATGGGGCAGGTAATTGGCTATATCAGGGTAAGTTCGGACAAGCAGACTACTGACAATCAGGAACATGCAATCTTAAAGTGGTGCAGTACACAGAAGCTACAGGTTGCTGATTGGTACAAGGTCGAAATGTCCAGTCGTAAGAGTACCAAGCAAAGAAGGATTGACGAGATGTTGGAGCATCTCTCTAAGGGTGATACTCTGGTAGTGGCTGAACTTTCCAGACTGGCTCGATCAGTTGGGCAGATCGCTGTTATCGTGGACACCCTTCGTAAGAACGGTGTAAAAGTTATCTGTATTAAGGAAAACATCACGGTTAACGGCAAGAAGGACATGCAGACTAAGGTAATGATCACCATGTTCAGCCTGTTCGCTGAGATAGAACGTGATCTAATCAGCGAAAGGACTAAAGAGGGGCTAGCAAGGGCAAAAGCACAAGGTAAAGTGTTGGGAAGGCCAAAGGGTAAGCTCGGCAAGTCCAAACTGGATGGGAAGGAAGATGAAATCAAGGTTTTATTGGATAAGTGTGTTACCAAGGCCAATATCGCAAAGATTTACGATGTGAGTTGGCCTACCATTCAGAATTTTATTCGGACTAGGAAACTGGCATAAACCAAACCTGTAATTTAGGCTTCAACATTAAGGTATATCCTCAGTTTTTCCTGAAATGATTCTGTGGGCGGTTTTATAAAATTAGATAGAAGTGTGTGACAGGCAATTAATAAGACCTGATTTCCAATGAGAATTTTACATGATTTCGATATATACCAGTATATAGCCGTGGGTGATTGAGTCTGCAATAAGGCAATTTCAGGGGATATAGTAAATTCTCGTTGGACATTCCTCACTCTCCAACATCAAGGAATATCCACAATGTTCAAGTGTAAGGAATATCCTCAAGTTTTTAAACAAAAGGAGTTGCCGTGAACTGGAACTGCCAGAGATGTGATTTTGAGTTGGTGGAAATACAGAAGGAGACCATTCTCAAAATCATTGATGAACTCAACCCCAACATCCTGTCTATTCCTGAAGGTTGGGAATCAGGTGGCAATAAATGGATCAAGATTTGCCCTTCCTGTGATAATCATCCTCTTGGTTTCAAGATGGAGAAAGCCTACCCAATTCGTACTCAATGTGGAGAGTTAACCAACATAAATAATTTGGACTTTGTACAAGCTCATCAACATACAGAATATCAGCGGGAAGTACTTGAATCAGAAATATGTGGATGCTTTGCTTGTTGCCAGATATTTCCCCCCGGGGAGATTAATGAATGGCATGGTGAGGAATGTGAGGACTATGATCCCATTGCCTTATGCCCCAAATGCGGCATTGACTCGGTAATCGGATCAGCATCAGGATATCCCATTAAAGAAGCCTTTCTTGGGAAGATGAAAGCCTTTTGGTTTTCACCATCTGGATATAGTGAAACAATGGGATCATCAGCGGTGGATTGACCCGGCATTGAACCTGCTTGGTATTCGGCAAGAATACAACAAGGAGGTTTCAGTAATGGACTACTCTTATAAGGTCTGTATTAGGCTATTCAGCGACCTTTTCCCTTGCCCTTGGCTCGAACATATCCCACATTTAAAACATGCCAGAAATAGGATGCAGGGAGACTTAGAGATAGTTGAACTGCCATTGCCAGAGTGCCTTCTTGAAACTGTTGAACTATGCCGGGGATGTACCCATTACGAGCCTATAGGCAAGTATGTGAGGAAGGATGAATGCATAGAAAATTGTGCATCCATGCACCGGGAATTGTGCAGAGATGGTATTAGTGCGGCATCTATCTTAACATTAGAAAATTTTATTAAAGGTACATACAAAAATTAATGCTCAATATATTAGTTATAAAATTATTGTTAATGTTAGCCCTTAACCCTCAAAAAAATCATTTCTTTTAATTTTTTCTTTAAATATTCTTTAAGTTTTCTTTATTCTTTCTTTAGGTATCTGCAAACCCTTTAATGATAAGGTTTTACAGAGATTTTAAGTCACGTACTTGAATAATTTTCACGTACATGAATAGTTTTCACGTATGTGACTGCTTTTCACGTACATGACTTTTAGGTCACGTTCAAGAACGTGACTCATCCCAAATTGAGGTGAAGGCAATCATATAGTTTTAAGTGCTTCAAGTAGATCATCGTCTATTAAATCATCGTCTGATGGATAGCTGTAAGAGCTTGAACTGCTACTGCTCCAACTTGAACTACTGGTACTCATCAATTCATCATCTGATATTCCTAATATTGCATTTGTCTCTTTATGAATTAACTCATCAATCCTCTCCGCATACTTGGTTAACCAAGTATCAGGATATGGATTTAACCCAATATGCTTGATTCCATCCTTGTGGTAATAGTGAATCATATTCTTAAGCTCAAGGCACTTTATCGCTTCATAAAAACTTGTACCCATGTTCATATGCGCTTTCATAGTTTTTGGTCTATATTCAATGCCAAATCTTGTATTATACCCTGTAACCTGCCTTAGTAGATATAAGTATATTTTGAAGGCAGAAGGATTCTGCATGTCACGTAATGAGTATAAGCTTTCTAAGAGGTAATTCTGTAGCTTTGTGAACCTTGGAAGGTACGGAAATCTACCTGATTTTAGTTGCCTGTGGTTGCATTGTTTAAAGTATTCGGATTTTCTTAAAGCTTTGAAGATTTTGCTGTTATCAATAATGTCATTAATTTTCATATTTATTCTCTCCTTAGATATGCTAATTTGCCCCGGAAAGAGTCAGACATTGCCCGTGTCTGGCTTTTTTATATTCTGGCGGTCTTAATCTTTGTTATTCATTAACCTTGGTTTCATCCTGAAGTTTTAATTCTCCTGAAAGCCTTCTGATTTCACCCCTTAAAAATCGGCTTACATTGATGTTATGTCTTCTTAATTCCCTGATTGCATCCTTCTCAATAGTACTGATGTGAAAGCTGTAAAATTTGTCTAATTTATTCATTTTATGTATCCCCCTTTTATCTATATTTTTGTGTCTCTAATCGTATTTATATTTTTATGTTGTATCTGATCAGTTGAATTGGGTTTTTATTAAAATGCCCCTAAAACACAAAAAGCCCGATCATAATGACCAAGCTTGATTAATATGTGTTCAATTTTGAAAGTCAGAAGTACAATATTGAACCTATTTTTGTTGTTTAAAATATTCGTGAAGCCAATCTTTTACAGGGATATTTTCCTGAATATAACTTATCAATGCCGATTGTCTTTTTTCACTAACTTTGTTTTTTACACCTGCTACTAAAAAGTAAAATTGTCTCCTACTCAATGGCTCTGTTAGTTCATCTTCTATTTGATCAAAGAAACCTTTCTTGTCTATATTATGATAAGCCAGATACAATCTTAAATCTAACAATACACTATTAACCGTTTCATCTACTATGTATGTATCACCAACAATAAGTTCCTGACCATTACAATGATTTTGAATTTCCTTAACAGTCCTCCTAATATCTGGATAACACCTTTGAACAATATTTGATACTGATCCTCCATCGTAACTAATGCTTTCGGCATTAAGGATTTTTTCAACGTGTCTGATAATGTCACCCATAGGAGCGTTACTTATTTCTACGGTAGGACACCTTGAGAGTATCGCATCATCAATCTTGCTAAGATCATTGGTCATAAAAATGAATTTACATCTATTTTCAACTTGCTCTATCAGTTCTCTCAAAGCAGCTTGTGCCTGTGGGCTTAAACTTTCAGCTTCATTGAAAACCATTACTTTGAGGTTTTTATTGGTTCCATCAATGATATCACCATCAGCATTTTTAATATCAAAAAATGTTGTTGGATTAGCCGCATTAGCAAATGACGAAACCTTTTCTCTTATTGTATCAATGCCTGTTTCCTTTGATGCATTGATCCGCTTGTCAAAACAGCCATTCAATTTGATAAAGATATTGGTAAATGTTCCTTTCCCTACTCCGGGTGCGCCATATAAGGTAACATTTTGAGGTGTCTTGAATATATTTCCTAGCGTATTTCTTACAGCAGGATTCAGAATCATTTCAACTAAACTTTTTGGTTCATATTTTATGTTCCAGTCAGTAATTTCCATATAGCTCCCCTATAGGTTTCCAAAAGTGAAATCCTTTTTTTACATCATTATATCATGGGAAAATAGCATTGTTAAGCAAGGTAAAAAATAGATTTGAATCTTATTTGAGAAAATAGTCTTTATACAATGCTGAATCCTTATCGGTAGGCGATTCAGATTCGGGAAATACTTCCGGACTTTAAGGGGTAAAAAAGCCAATTTTCCCATCTTTATAGTTTCTTAAATAAGATAGAAAAAATGGTATTGATTTTATTGGCTTTTTTCTGCCCTAAAAAATAGTTGATTAACAAATCTAGGAATCTCATGGTATAATTTCACCCAAAGCTTCAGGGAAGTATAGCAAGGGAATGAATTATTTTTTGGCATTAAAAAAATAGTATATTAACAATTTGTATACCTCATGATAGACTGTCTTAAATAGCTTAATTGAAGTGCAGCAGGGGAGTGGGTGAAACAACTGTAAAATTGATTCTTTCAAACTCGCTATCTGTATAAGATAGCGAACAGCAAAAAAGGGTTTGAAAAATGATTAACAAGTTCAATAACCCTTTTACACCATTGAAAGGGGGATAAACGGGATGATATTTACATCCAAACATGGGTAACGTATGAAAGACAATAATAACATTGATGAGTGCATCAAACAGATTTTGGTAATTGAAAAACAAAGGGTAAATATTCTTGAAAAGTTAAAACAGGCTGTTATCAACAACGAAAATCAGAATATCAGGTTATATGCAGCTAAACTTTGTGGAGTAGAACATGAAAGTCGCTGAAATTTTGCGGGTGTCAACTAAGGAACAAAGCGAAGATGATCGTGCAGGACTTCCACGCCAGAAAGCAGTCAATATCCAGACTGTTAAGAAATACGATCTTACTTTAATCAAGACTTTTGAAATAATTGATGTGTCAGGCACATCAGTAATACACACACCAGAGATCAAAGCATTAATCAAAATGATGAAATCTGGACTGATCGATGGTGTTGTTGTTGCAGATTGGGATAGGTTGTTACGCCTTGACAACTTTTCAGATTTAAGCCTGTTACAGCATTTTATAGAAACAAAAACCCTGATCTATACCCCTGATAATGTGGTTGACCTGAACACACAAAGTGGATTCTTGTTCGGTGGAATGCAGTCAATCATTGCGGGTAATGATCTGACACAGATAAAAAAGCGTATGCTTGCTGCAAAGGAAGTAAAAAGGATAAATGGTGAACATCCTAATTGCGATATTACCCTTCCTACAGGTGTCTCCTATAATCGGAAGGAAAAACGATTCTATTACAATGAAAATTCATCGAAAATTAAATTACTATTCAATATGTTTTGTCATGAGGGTATATTGAACTATTGCGAGCTTGAGAGACAAACCGGACTCAAAAATAGAACAATTCCTAATTTGCTAAAAAATGAGCTTTTTATTGGTTACCGCCTGTATGATACCAAAAGAAGTACTGAAAAAATAATCGGACAAGATGGTAGACAAACTGACCGACCCAAAGTTAAAAGGAACCCTGACGAAATAATTAGGGTTAAAGTTATCGATAATCCTCTGATTGATGAAGCAACTTTCCAAAAAGCCCAAAAGATCATTAAATCCAAAAATAGAAGATACCACGCAAAACGTTCAAAGGAAGGTGAACGGTTCCTTTACTCTGGCATTCTGAAATGTGGCTGTTGCGGGGATATAATGTATTCAACCTCTGGTGGTCGAAACCATCTGAAAGATTATTATTTATGTAGTTCAAAAAATTATCAACGCAAACGAAAAAATGGAAAATCAGAATGCAACACTAAGTATCTACCCCGAAAAACTGTTGATCATTCTGTGACTAAGTTTGTTGCGGAAAAGCTTACTGACGAAGGCTACCTTAAATCGGTAATCAATACAGCGTTATCCTCTGAGCGGATTCAGGAACAAAAAACTGAAGCTGAAATGCTTGAAGGGATGCTTACAAGAATAAAGGCCAAGCGTAGCAAGCTAGCTGATCTTTATATTGACGGTAGAATTGACAAGGACGATCTTGACAAAAAATTAAACGGACTTGACGGGGAGGAATCATCTCTCAAGTACCGGTTGGACAAAATCCAGAATGCTAAAAAGTTAGAACCAAACCTTGTGCTTGAAGCTATTTCTCCAATTATAAAAACACTCGTTGAGTTTCCTTTTTGGACACCCATACAAAAACGAACTTTCATGAAAAGCCAACTGCCTGAAATAACGGTTACTAATCATGGGATAAATGGGCTTAGGGTTGGAGTCCCTACACTTCGCAACCACAGGGGCATGGATTCATGGCAGCCACGAACATAAAACTGGATGGATAGGTCAGGGTGGAAGCAGCCCGGGAAATGGTGACGGTTTTATCTTCCAGGGGCTGGCGCAGGACCTCCAGGACATGCTTT